>Ga0194055_10001046_pt1 | contig 22541 bp, 12 predicted proteins | sample SepL449m_MetaG_FD_155482 | JGI IMG/M metagenome (GOLD analysis project Ga0194055, IMG submission 155482) | Anoxic zone freshwater microbial communities from boreal shield lake in IISD Experimental Lakes Area, Ontario, Canada - Sep2016-L442-9m | ecosystem: Environmental > Aquatic > Freshwater >... | reverse complement strand
ACTTCAGACTGCGTGACAGTCGTCGCAGGACCAGCGAGAAAACTTCCGCGACTTTCAGGGATTTTTCCATCTGCTCGGCATCGGCCTGCAATCCCCGTTCGACCTCGGACAGGTCTCGCAGAGTCTTCAATTGAGCTCGCGTCAGGCTGCCACGCTGAGCCAACTCGACCGACAGCCGTTCGGTTTCAGTGATGACACCTTGCTGCTGGTTCAACAATGCCTGCAGTTGATCCTCGATCTTTTCCAGTTCCTCAACAGCCAGTCGCTCCATGGCGACTCGCTTTTCCAAGGCCAGGTCGCGCTGTACCTGTTCGAGGTCATCCAGGACCTGTTGCATCTGTTCACCCGCATCATCGATCTGGTTGGGGTCCTGCAGTTGTTCCTGAATACGATCGAGTCGTTCCTGAGCCCGTTCGGCAGCTTCCGTCGGCGAACGGAGTCGTAATCGTTCCAGCCGGCGTTCTGCCTGATCGATCTTTTCGCTCAATTCCTGCTGCTTCTGTTGCAATTGCTGCAGTTGCTCGGTCTTCTCGGGCGAATTGGGTTGACCGGCAATCTGCTGAGTCTGCTTTTTCAGCTCTTCCTGGTCCTTACGCAGGGTTTCGAATTCCTGCTGAACCTGATCAATCTGTTTGACCAGCGCTTCGATATCGTCGGTCGGTTCTCGTTTGAGTTGCTTGTCGAGGTCGCGCAAGTCGTCTAGAGCCTGCTTCTGCATCTGAGCGGCTTCACCGATCTGATTGTCGGTAATTCCCTGAGCGGCTTCTCGCAGCTTCCCAGAGGTTCCATCGTTGTTCAGCTCTTCCTGAGCCTCTTTGAATCGATCGGCCGCATCAGGGTCGCGTTGTTGCAGGGCTTCTGCAGCCTGCTGCAACTGCTTGCGGAACTGCTCGACGCGTTCGGCATTCTTTAATTGCCGGGTGGCCATCTTTGCCAAGTCAGCCTTCTGCTGAGGCGACAAGTCGGCCGCTGACTTCGAAAGCGTCTGTCCACCCAGTTCCGTCGAATCCTTCTGGATCGCTTCCTGCTCGGCAATCAGCGAATTCAATTCCCGTGAAACATCGCGCTGGTCCCGCCATTCAGAAAGCAGCCCCTGTAATTCCTGCAGTTTTTCGAGAGCCTGAGACTGACGCGAATGAGCCTCCGTCAGAGCGGAATCGAGCTGCGATCCCGCCGGACCTTTCGGTGATGTTTTTTCATTGGAGGGATCGGTTCCATGCTCGGGCTTGGTTTTTTCCCCATCGGGACCTGGTTTGGCAACATCTGGTTTGCCTGGCCCTGTTTTGGCAGGTTCGGGCTTCGAGGTCGGCGGGTTCTTCGGTTCCGGAGTTACCGGATCAGTCGACGAATTGGCAGCCGATGAATTCGTAGATTCAGGTTTCTTGTCTGGCCGTGTCTTTGCCCCAGGTTCTGACTTGGTTCCTGATTCGGGTTTTGGATCGTCACCTTCAGATGGAATACCGGAACGAGTTTGATCTTCGGCCTGTTTCGCGGCGCGTGTGAGAGCCGATTCGATTTCAGGGAACTGTTCGCGCCCCAGACGTGATAATTCTTCGATGATCCGGTTCAACCGCCGTTCGGTTTCCGGATCATCCAGCTTGTTGGCTCGAAATTCTTCCTGGAGCTGTTGAGCCTGTGATTGGACTCCGTCTGCAGGACGATTCAAACGGGACGCCGCCTGTCGTTGATCGAGTTCTATCCGATGCAGTTGATCCAAATCCTGCGATCGCAGTTCCCCGGCCGTGTTCAATTGCGTCTGCAATTCTGTGGTCTGCTGACGCGCTCGTTCCTGTAGTGTGGTTGCCTGTTGCAAGTCTTCGAGCAGATCGCCGACTCGACCGGCCAGTTCCTTCTGCTTTTCGTCCTTGGAGACGATCGAAATCGTCCGCGGGGCACTCTTGCCGACATGTGGCACAGGCCCCAGATCATAGTTGTCCGTCGCTTCGGCTCGGAAGGTGATGCGATTTCCGGGCTCCAATGACAGATCTGTCAGCTTCCAAACGTAGTCTGGCGTCGACAGCACGAGTGGCTCTGCCTGTTCTGCCGTTGATACCAGCGGAATCAGTTTGTCGGTGGGATCGTCATTCAACGTGTATGAAATCCGCACTGATTTCAGCCCCAGATCGTCTTTGGCGAGGATCTTGATTGGCAGTTCCGCGTCGGGGGCCAGCATGACATCTGCCATCGGCTGTTCGATGACAACGTCCGGAACGGTGTCGGCAATGCCGCGCAGCTCATACCGAGGTGCTTCAGGATCGGTGAAGCCTGCTTCGTCGGTCAATTCGAACCAATAGCCGGTCACACCGGGATCCGTGATTGTAAAACTGGCAGTAAATTGCTGCTGATCTTCGCCGATGTCCAGATTCTTTGCCGGCTTATCAGCAACTCGCAAACGAGCTGACTTCAATCTCTTGTCGGCCGAAGCTTCGATTTTCACAGATGTCCCGAGTAATCCCTGGACATGTCCAACACCCTGCGGCAACGCTTCCGCCGGGCGTCCCGAATACGCGGGAGGAACAACGGTGACTCGCAGATTCTCCAGAGTCGGGGGCTGCACGACTTCAACGCGTACAAACGACATCGTCTCGTCATCGCCACCCGTCGCACGAAACTGCAACGGACCACGAGTTGCCACCCAACTGATCACAGCAGCCTCGTACGACCGGCCCTTCTCATCGCGCAGTGTCGTCTGACGCAATGGCTCCTTCTGAACTTTCGGTTCATCGTCCAGGCGGTGTTCAAACCAGACTCGACTCGGTAGACGACCGCGCGAACCAATCACGTACAGTTCGAGTGTGTCTCCGCGAGCGATAAAGAGCGGCTGGTCTGGTGCCTGAACCACAGGAGTCAGATCGGGTCGCACCAGCTTCAATTCAAACTGTCGGGGCCAAGGACAATCAGCAAACGGAAACATCAATCGCTTGACCGATGTCGCGGCTTCGACTGGATGCAAGAAGACGACCGTGGCAATCATGGCACAGAGCACTGCACCGGCGATCGTGATCCGCTTGACTCCGCGCGTTTCCACGATGTCATTGGGCTCGATCTTTTCCAGATCCCGCAACGCATCGCGAACGACCGCCTGTTGCAATTCCGGTGAGCCGACGCGAGCATCCAGTTGATGCTGCAGGAACTCGACGGCACTCAACACGCGACTGTGAAGACCGGGAAACCGTCGTTCGATCCGCAGGGCGAGGAATGTTGTGGTCAGTGGCTGAATCAACGGCTGGATCAATTGCCGCCACGCTATGGCCGAGACAGCGACCAGCAATGCGACGGCAATGACCAGACGCAGGCCGGGATCGTCGAAGTGAATCATCCAGTCAAAGAACCCGGTAACCAGCAGGCCGCCGAACAGGATCAGGATCGTCCAGGAGAGGCCCGAGATCCATGTCAGCATCCGGACCTTGCCCCGCAGTTCGGACAAGTGTTCCGAAACGATGACTTCATCACGACTTCGATGATCTGACACGGCTAGTCTCCAGCCTCTCAACTCTCACGCACGGCCCAGTTCGTTGATGACCCGGGAAGGCCATCCGACTTGCATAGGAATCGCCTGATTTCTGGACACTGGAATTCTACACGTCCGCCGCAAATCGCGATATCATTCTTTTGAATCAGGTTTGTGAGATCGGCGCGAGGTTCCTGACCCCAAGAACGATTTAGAAACGCAGAGGACGCGGAGTTCGCTGAGCTAAGACAGGAGAATAAAATCACCAACTTGCCTTTCCTCCGCGATCTCTGCGTTTCTAAAGCTGAAGGGTAGAGAAGCCAGTGATCGCAGACCCTCGTCGGCATTTGATGTGTGATTTCCGATTGACTCGACCCCAAACCTGAAACCTGAAACCGGACGCTGACGCGTACCGGCTGATAAGGTTTCCAAAATCACTCCTGCCGGACCAGTTCACAAATATCACCCAACCTGTTACCGATCAGTCATCCCGGGCAGTATCCTTCAGAGAAAATTCACCCGATCCGTTTTGCAGATGAGCTTTTTGTGACCAGTACGCTTGATCCGACCGCCGCCACGCTGACTCCACTTCGAGCCGCATTGCTCAAGTATTGGGGTTACGATTCATTTCGTCCGCTGCAGGCCGAAGCGATGCAGGCGGTTCTGGCCCATCGCGATTCTGTCGTCGTCCTTCCCACGGGTGGCGGGAAATCGATCTGTTTTCAAGCTCCTGCGGTCACAATGCCTGGGCTGGCAATTGTCGTTTCCCCGCTGATTTCGCTGATGAAAGATCAGGTCGATGCGTTGCGGGAATGCGGAATCCCGGCCGCCTGCGTCAACAGTTCACAATCGGCGTCAGAACGCCAGCGCGTCGCTTCGGCCATTCGTGCCGGGGAACTGAAGCTGCTGTACGTTGCTCCGGAACGATTGTGTACCGACAAGATGCTCGACTTCCTGTCGAACGCAAACGTGACGTTCATCGCCATCGATGAGGCTCATTGCATCAGTGCCTGGGGACATGATTTTCGTCCCGAGTACCGGATGCTGAAGCAACTGCGTGATCACTTTCCGAACATCGGCGTGCATGCCTACACCGCAACCGCGACGGAACAGGTGCGGCAGGACATCATCGAGCAATTGGGGTTGAAATCGCCCGAGATGCTGGTCGGATCGTTTGATCGTCCGAACCTGGTTTATCGAGTCGCCCGGCGCGATGACCTGTTGAAGCAGGTCCGTTCTGTCGTTGATGCCAATCCAAAAGAGTCAGGGATCATCTATTGCATCAGCCGTCGTGAAGTCGATGAACTGGCTGAGGTCTTGAGTCGCGCGGGTTACAAGACGCGGCCCTATCATGCGGGACTCAGCGACGTTGAGCGGAACCGGCATCAGGATGAATTCCTGAACGACGATATTCAGATTGTCGTGGCCACTGTCGCGTTCGGAATGGGAATCGACAAATCCAACGTCCGTTATGTCATTCATACCGGGGCACCAAAATCGCTGGAACATTATCAGCAGGAGACAGGCCGCGCCGGGCGTGACGGACTGGAAGCGTCGTGCTGGCTGATCTGGGGGGTCGCCAACTTCATCACCTGGCGAAAGATGCTGGGAGATCTGCCCGAGGACGCCTTCCGTCAGGCGGACGACAGCCTGCGTTCGATGGAACGGTTCTGCAACGGGGTCGTCTGTCGCCATCGCGTACTGGTCGAGCACTTTGGGCAGACCTACACAACCGAAAACTGTGGTGCGTGCGATGTCTGCCTCGATCAACTCGATCTGGTCTCTGATCCGCTGGTCACCGCCCAAAAGATTCTGTCGTGTGTCGTACGCGTCAAAGAAAGCTACGGAGCCGAATATGTGGCACAGGTTCTGACCGGTTCCCAGGAAGCGAGGATTGTCGACAACGGTCACGACAAGCTGACGACCTGGGGACTGTTGAAAGAAGAAAAGAAGACCAACGTTCGCGACTGGATCGAGCAACTGACTTCTCAGGGTTACATGGAACGTGTCGGGGAGTACAACGTCCTGCACGTGACACCCACAGGCTGGCAGGTGTTGCGAGCCGAACAGACACCACGCCTGTTGAAGCCAGCAGCGAAGAAGACCGCCTCTTCGCGATCGACAAAACCCGAGGCCACCTCGTGGGAAGGTGTCGATACCGACCTGTTTGAAGCGTTGCGAGTGCTACGTCGTCAACTGGCGACAGAACACAATGTCCCGCCATTCATTATTTTTGCCGATACATCGCTGCGCGACATGGCTCGCCGCAAGCCAACCACACTGGCCGATTTCAGGCTGGTTCACGGTGTCGGTGACAAGAAGACATCGGAATACGGAGCCACCTTCACTGAAGCGATCGCCAGTCACACCCAAGGACGTGGCCAGACTGCAGCCGCCGCCCCCGTATCTCAGCCGACCCGGGAAGCGGTCGCTCTCAATGCCAGCCGTCAGCTCGCTTTCGACATGTTTCAAGAAGGTAAGTCGATCGCGGAAGTGAGTGCAAAGCTGAGTCGAGCTGTCTCAACCGTGTCGCAATATCTGGCCGAGTTCATCGAACAGATGGAGATCAGCGATCCTGCCCCGTGGGTCGACGCAGAAACACATGCCAAAGTCCGCGCTGCCCGAAAACAACTTCCAGACGACCGCCTGAAGCCGATCTTCGAAGCTCTGAATGGATCGATCCCCTACGATGCCATTCGCTTGTCACTCGCCTGCATCAAGTTCGAACCGCCGGAACAGTAGTCGCACGGGACTCGGTTTACCGTCGCCTGCGACGCGGCCTCAGGGTTCATCACTTCTGTCACCCCTTCGAGCTTGTCTCGATGGAACTGGGCTCTTGCACTGCGCCACGAGCCCAAACACTTGCTGAGTGCAAAAGCCCGATTCCACCGAGATACGCGACGGACAAGATGTCCGTCGTACGGTTGACCCCTGAACCCCGTACGGACTGCCTTCGACTTCACAAGTCTCTCTTGCGTTCTCATCTTCCCCGAGCGACGATTTCAGCATGAGATTATTTAACTCGAATGCATCGCGAAGACTGATCCTGATCCGAATGCCATTGGCGGTCGTTGTCAGCGCAGGACTCGTCATCCTGCTCGCGTGGAATGGTCCTCTGCCTGATCCCGAGGACTCAATTCCCGACAGTGAAGTTTCGCAGACGGGGAAGAAACGGCGATTCGTTGCCTGAAAGTCGCCACGAGTAAGTCATGAACCGTATGGCCTGAACCAATCAATACGCAAGCCTCTTCGATCAGTGTAGAATCCTGAATCTCACAATCGTGGTCAGTCACACAGGGATCGAGAGTTTCGGAGTCAATGGCATGATTCGCCTGGTGGTCTGTGGTCTCGACGAGAGTCGAATTGACGAAATTGCCCGTCGAATACGAGGGGCGAGCGTAACGCGACTTCCAGATCTGCCTGCAGGTGAAGTCGCGGGAGTCGAGTGTGATGCCGTGGCCTGCTTCGGCACCGTTCCTCCAGATGTTCGATTCATCGCGAACACGATCCAGGCTGGCAGGCACATGTTCATCGCGACGGATGTCCTGCCATCCCTCGCGGATTTGAAATCCCTCATCGAGCAAGCGAATTCCAGAGGTGTGCACATCCAGATCGAAAACTCGGATCACGGCCTTCCTTCACGGCGTCTGATTTTCAATGAGCTTCGCGGTTCAAAACTGGGGCAATTCGGTCTGATCCGAAGTCACCGCTGGGAATCAACTCCGGGGCTGCGCACTGTCGACTCATTCCACTTACCGGCACCGCTGGTCCGTGACCTGGAACTGATGTTGTGGTTGACCGATCAGACGCCGACAGTGGTATTCGCGGTTGAGCGTTCGGCGCAACAAGGCGACACTCGCGGCACCATCCATGTGCACCTCGGATTTGCCGGTGGTGGAATGGCGCTGATGGACTATGCCGACTGTCTGCTTCCGGGGGATGGCTACCAGTCGCTCTCAACGATCTGTGCCAACGGCGCGATGTACGTTGATGACCATGCGAACCGCCAATTGGCCTATCTTGGTGGAATCGCTCAGGCAACTTCGACGGACGAAGGGTTGTTACCGTTCGTCACGCTCATTCAGCAATTCGTCACGGGACTGGGTGCCCATTCCCCGATGGAAAGCGGCTTGGCACGTTGGGAACAAACCTGCGCACTGGCAGCGACAGTCCGGCAATCTTTGGACAGACGCTCGCCAGTCGCATTCGATTCCCAGGTCCATTCTCCAGATCAGGCTCTGCAAGGATCCGTTTGATGAACCAGGTCTTTCGCTGTGCAGTGCTCAGTGTCGCCAAACATGACTACGTGGCACGCGGGGTTATCACGCATCCGAGATTCGAACTCGCGGTTGTCGCGGATGACGCAGACGTGCCAGAGTGGATGCACGAACGCAATCAGCAGTTTGCCGACGCTCAGCAGATTCCCTACGTGCGTGATATTGAACGAGCCTTGCGTGATTTCAACGTGCAGGTGGCGATTGTCAGTTCCGAAGCGGAGCGACATTGCGATCTGAGTATCCGCGCGGCCTTGGCGAGGAAACATGTCATTCAGGACAAGCCGATGTCAACCTGCCTGTCAGAATGCGATCGGCTCGTCGCCACGATTCAACAGGCAGACGTCCGATTTCTGATGTGGAATCGCAACGGATTGCCATCGATCCAGCAGGCACAGCGACAGATCGCGGCAGGAACTATCGGACAACCGTTATCAATTCACGTCGACTTCTACTTTGCCAAAGATGCCGGCCCCCCCAAAGGGTCACGACAGCCGGGTTATCCTCCGATGGACTGGTACGCTCATCAGATTGCATCACACGTCGATGGTTCAGATGGAGGACTTGGACGAACCCCGATGGGGGAACTGGCCGTCGAAGGGATTTACCCGCTCGGCTACATCCAGATGCTGACAGGGGCTCGTGTACGACAGGTCTTCGCCCGCAGCACGGCCCACTTTCATCAGGTTCATGCGGATAATGGTGTCGAAGACCTGGCGAGTGTCACGCTGACGATGGAGGATGGCCTGATCGCAACAATGGCCATCGGCCGCATCGGACTCGCAAGTCACCCCAGCGGCGGCGAGATCAAGCTGCATATCATCGGAACCGCAGGAGCCCTTGTGATGAACGAGGCCCGGCCGGATGTTGGCGTCTATTATCGAAACCAGTCTTCTAAAGAGGCACGTCAGCGTCGAGTGGCCAGTGAGAACGACTTTCTGCTCGCTGACAACTTCGCCCACGCCATCGATACAGGCGGCCCCACTTTGATGGATGCCCAGACCAGTCGAGCAATTTACGCGACATTTGCAGCCGCATTGGAATCAGCCCGGACTGGACAAGTTGTCGACGTTGACTGAACGAGGCATTAACTCAATTTCCACTATTTCCCCTTTCTCACCAGGAAGCCAATGTGAACGGACGCGAGATCATTCAAGCATTACACGACGGACGGCGCGTGTTTTCTTCGGCGATGGTTTCGACATCGCCTCTCTGGCCAAATCTGGTGAAGCAGGCGGGACTCGACTTCGTCTTCGTCGACACCGAACACACTCCGATCGATCGACAGACTTTGTCGTGGATCTGCCAGACCTATCAGGCATTGGGGATTCCCCCAGTTGTCAGGATTCCCAGCAATGATCCTTTCGAAGCCTGCAAAGCGATGGATGCCGGAGCTGGTGGAATCATCGGTCCGTACCTGGAAACAGCGGATCAGGTGCGAGGTCTCGTCGGTGCCGTGAAACTGCGCCCTTTGAAGGGACGCCGACTTCAGGAAGCATTGCACAATCCCGGTTCGCTGGAGCCGGAATTACGAGACTACCTGGAACAGCGCAACGGCGACAAGATCCTGATCGTCAATATCGAGAGCACCCCTGCGATCGAAAACCTGCACGAGATCTGCTCGGTCCCAGGCCTGGATGCGGTGTTGATCGGTCCTCACGACCTCTCGTGCAGTCTGGGGATACCCGAGCAATACGATCATCCCAAATTTGAAGAAGCGGTTCAGACGATCTTCCGCATCGCCAGGGAACACGGTGTCGGTGCCGGCTGTCATTTCTGGCTCAGTCTGGAACGTGAGATTGCCTGGTCTCAGGCTGGCGGAAACTTGGTCATGCACAGTTCTGATCTCGCCACTTTCAGTAGGACGTTAAAATTCGAGATCGAACATCTCAGGGAATCTCTGAAATAGCGCGTATCCACAGCGCCCTGCCATCTGTCGTGTAGGATCAAAGGGGAATTGATGACATTAGAGACTGAATTCCGCGCGGCCATCGTCGCCGACCCGCACAACGACGAACCTCGCCTGGCCTATGCCCAATGGTTGAGCGACCAGAAGGATCCACGCGGAGAGTTCATCCGGATCCAGATTGAGCTCGCCAGTTCGACGAGCGATGAAACGATGCAACAAAAGCTGATGCGTCGCGAAACGACTCTGCTGAAGAAGCACGGCGAAACCTGGAACAACGAAGTTCCGGCATGGGCGCGACACCAATCCCCGCAGTTTTATCGAGGTTTTCCGGAAATTCGCTGCGAGGTTTCGGACTGGCTGCGCGGAGCATCGCAACTGGTCACTCGAATTCCCCTGCACCGCGTCAACTTCAAAGCAACGACAATAACACTGCCAAGGCTGGCCGAGTCTGTAGAGATGGAGCGAGTGGATCTGCTGGACTATTCGAACAATCCGCTGGATGACGATTCGGTTTCAAGTTTTGTAGCATCGTCCCATCTCAAAAACCTGACCGCGTTGTATTTCTGGAAATGCAACCTCGGAGCTTCCGCGGCCCAGGCAATCGCGAAGTCGCCCCATCTGAAGGGTCTTCGCAAGTTGCAGCTTGAAGAAAACCGGATTACGGCGGATGGGGTTGCGGCACTGGCTCAGTCACCTTACCTGCGAAACCTCAGTTACCTCAGCCTGCGTAACAACCATGTTGGGCCCGACGGAGGAATCGCTTTGGCGGGATCATCGATTCTCAATGGTCTCACGGTTTTCAGTATTGGTGGCAATGACTTTGGACCTGATGCGAGTGTTCGGTTCCTGCGCTCGTTGGTCTCACCACTTCTTTCATTGTATTTCGAAGGGAACTTCATGGAAGATGCGGGAGCCGAGGCCCTCGCAGCAGCTTCGCCGCTGAAGACGCTCACGGCACTCGATGTTTCGTACAACCGACTCACTTCCCACGGAATTCGAGCCCTGGCAAAGGCCCGGCTGCTGAGAAATCTGGTGGAATTGTCCGCCGGTGCCAATCAACTGGGAACAGCCGGAATCCAGGCCCTCGCAAAATCCACGGTCTTCTCGCAATTGGGCAGCTTGCATCTGGACTTCGCCGACGTCGGTGACGACGGCGCAGTCGCCATTGCATCTTCGAAAACACTCACAAGACTCACCACGCTGGGCTTGTGCGACACGCAAATTGGCAACGCCGGTGCCGAAGCACTCGCCCATGCCGCATCACTTGAGAGTCTTCAGTCGCTTTCACTCTTTGGAAATTCGTTCTCGAACGAAAGCCGGTCGCTGCTGCGAAAGCGATTTGGAAAGCGAGTCTCCCTGTGAAATCGGCTGAACCAGGTCAAGTTTCCAACGTCTCCATTCCTACAAGCATCATTCGTGCTCTGCGACTGCGGACAGACCATTCCAACGTTTGGACTATCGGAACGTCCGGGACAACGGCTATTCTAAGCGTCCCGAAAGCTGGCTCTCGCAACTGTCGTTGCCCCTGCGAGAAGCCACTTCCGATGAATACTCCCGCCAAGGCCTGAGACCATGCCGTTGATTCAGGATGTTTGTGTTTCGCGACGTCGAGCGTTGGCGACCAGCGCCACGCTCTGCGGAATGTCGCTTCCCGGGTATCTGCAGCTTCTTCAGGCCTCGGCGGATCAGTCTGCGATCACTGCTGGCAAGGCCAAGTCGTGCATCATTGTTTATCTTTGGGGTGGGATCAGCCATCTGGAGTCGTTTGATCTGAAACCGAATGCGCCGAGTGAAATTCGTGGCGAATTCAAACCGATTTCGACCGTTGTCCCGGGCATCGAAATCGGGGAACACCTGCCGCTGCTCGCACAACATACCGACAAGCTGACCATCATCCGCTCGATCCATCATGACGACCCCGCTCACGGTCGCGGAATGTATTGGAATCTGACAGGACACAAACCGCCGCGTGCTGGCAATATCGCGCCGATGCGCGACGACTGGCCATCTCTTCCCGCCATGGTTTCCCGATTTCGAACCGCTCCCCGTGGTGTTCCCTCCGCAGTCCGATTGCCCTATCCGCTCGTCGACAATGGAACGCTGCAAGCGGGTGAATACGGAGGCTGGCTGGGGGTTCAATCGGATCCGATCATCATGCGAACTCCCAGCGGCGATCAGTTCGAAGGCGTTTCGCGGTCGCTCGGATCTGAGGTTTTGAATTTGAACGATGTCGATCTACCGCGTTTGACCTCGCGTCGCGGTCTGCTGGCGTCACTCGATCATCCCTCGCGCCGAACGACTGAGCATGGCGGTTACCAGCATTTCCAGGAATTGGCAGAGGACATCCTGTCGGGAGCGAGCGTCAAAGAAGCGTATAATCTTGAACGCGAAGATCCCAAGGTGCGCGAATCGTACGGAAAACACATCGGCGGGCACAGTTTGCTTCTGGCGAGACGACTGACAGAAGCGGGTGTTCCGATTGTCCAGGTCTGCTGTGCTGCCGGAGATCTGAACGGGGCCTCGGGCGACATGTGGGACACTCACGGAGACAACTTCAATCGCCTGAAGAACCGCCTGCTGCCGGTCTTCGATCGCGGCACGTCAGCCTTGTTACAAGACCTGAAGGATCGAGGAACCCTGGATCAGACGCTGGTGGTCGTCCTGACAGACTTTGGCCGGACGCCGCAAATCAATGGCGCGGCTGGGAGAGACCACTATCCTTACGCCTATTCCATCGCCATGGCAGGGGGTGGAGTTCGTGGAGGAGAAGTCTATGGTAGCAGCGACAGCAAGGGAGCCTTCCCCAAGGCCTTGGCCTGCACACCACCGGATGTCCACGCAACCATCTTTCAGGCAATGGGAATCTCACCTCGAGCCGAATTGCGAGACATGCTCAACCGGCCACTACCAATCTGCGATGGTGAAGTACTGCCACTGTTAAGCTAACGATGACTTCAAGCCGTTACTTCAAGCCGAGCGTCTTGACCGCCTCACCGTCGACTTCTTCCAGATAAGCCAGCAACCGGTCACGCTGATTCGTCAAATGACGAACTCGCAACAGCGAACGAACCCGCGTGGTCAGTTCAATGCGATGAACGGGCTTGGTCAGGAAATCATCAGCACCTGCCTGCACAGCTCGTTCGATGTCACCCAGTTCATTGAGCGCCGTGACCATCAGAATCGGGATATCGCGCGTTGCGGCATCGGCCCGCAATCGTTTGCAAACTTCGTATCCGCTGACTTTGGGCATCATGATATCCAGCAGGATCAGGTCCGGCCGGAATTCGGCAACCTTGTTCAAGGTTTCCTGTCCATCGTGAGCCATCTCAATCTCAAATGGCTCGTCCGCCAGATAGGCGTCGAGCAATTCGCAGTTCTGCAGATTGTCGTCTGCAATCAGGATACGTGAAGGGGCAGTCATTGACGGAGATCCGTTAGTCTCGAATAAAATTCCATTACGGTCAGGCGTTGCGGAATATCTTACCGTCTGCACCCACAACCGGGAACAGTGGACGATTGATTCACAAAGCTGGCTGGCCTCGGACGACTTTTTGAGTGAAAACTGGCACAAGTTCCGCGCCGTTCTCCTGATCTGGTATCAACTTCGGCGCAGACCCTGGCGACATCGATGCCCCCCGTCTGCCGTGCGGGTCGCTTGATAGAACTCGAAACACCATCAGACATCAATCTGGTTTGATCCAAGTCGCGCCGACAATTTTTCCGTGGCGCTGATGCCGGATGAATCCTTGAGGATGTCACCGGTTCCTTCGTCAATCTGGCAGAGGATCATTGTCAATTCATCCGTCTGAACCTGTTCGGAGGGGACAACAATCGGGCCGCCGCTTCGACTGCACGATGAAATCGTTTGACCGCATCAGGTGACTTCATTGCGGCCCAGGACATGACCTTGAACGCGACAACCCTGTAACCGCGCCCATCCGAATCGAGTGGTGTTTTTAGTAGGGGGGGCGGAGATGGTGAGCGAATCTTTCTGAGATTTTAAACCCTCGAGCAGCGCGCCTGCCGTCGAAATTCGTTTCGCGCAGAATCTATTCCACCGACACTTCGCGAAACAATTCCTTTCCCGTGCTGACACTGTAACGCAAAATTGCGTCACCGTCAGAAACGACCAGCGTTTTCAGATCGGGAGCGAAGATCGGGATTCGATATTCATCGTTCAATTCGACTTTGATCGGCACCCTGGTTGTCGGCTTGTCGGTAAGCTGAAAGATTTCAATGCCATGTTTTGGACCGTAAACGGCCAGACGTTGACCATCGGGGCTGAATTTCATTTCGACAACATCCACCGCCGTGGTCAGGCGGCGCTTCTCGTGAAGCATCCCTTGCTCGTCAAATTCACAGACGAATAGAAAGATCTCGCTGGCGCAGGCAAAGCGTCTGTTTGATGAGTCGATCGCAGCGGGAATTCTTCGGTTGATCACGGCGGGCGGAAAAGAAAGCTTCGCCTGGTACAAGACAGCACCGTTGTGGGAATTAATCCATTGCACACCACCTGTGCTGTAATCCCGATGAAAAACTGCGAGAGTGCCCAAGTCCTCACTTGGGGCGTATCCCCGTGCAGCCCACAACCGGAATCGTGCCAGTACTGTTCCCAATTCAAGATCCCAAAGTGCCAATTCGTTGATGTGGTCGCCATCAACGGCAACTACGTGTTCACCCCAGGCTCGTGTCCCACGCTCTGGCAGGCTTGGGATTGCAAAGAGATCCGGGAAAGAAGATCCTGGTCGATTCGTTCGATGAACCTCACGTTGAATCTCGCCCGAATCGCTGATCAGCACCAGCCGCTGATGGTCCTTCGCAGAAACGAATGCCGCACGAATCTGTCCGTCGTTCGAGCAGGCAAAGGAACTCCACATATTGCCGGGCGGTAAGTCGATCCTGTGCAACTCCCGACCCGCATGCAGATCCAGTGCGACAGCTTTAGACGAGGTCCAGGCATAACACTTCGAGCCGTGATCATAAAACGAGATCTCGCGTCGTGGGTAGCCGATGGAAAATCGACGGTCCGCGAGATTCTTCTTGACGTTGACGGAATTCCAGTAGGCCTGATTTTGCAACGCTTGGGTTCGTGAATCATTCTTCCACTTTTCAATGTCTCGCACTCCCAGCAGAAGTTGAATACCGGTCACGAAAATAACAGTGACCGCGTAGGGTCGTAGTCCGGGAATCGGTTTCCAAACAGACCAGGAGCGCTCGGCAGCCGAATCCCGCGGAATTCTCAACGAGTGCCACGCAATGGCTAACAGAATTACGGATGGAAACACCGTCAACCAGGCAGTGCCCCACAGTCTCATGCGGAGTAATGGTTGGCCTGAGACCAGAGTCCATCGCAGCAATAAGATTCCCCCCTCCATCGCAATCGCACCGAAAATCAAACCAAACCAGGCCAGTCGGGAGGAACGTGGCATGAATCGCGTGAGAACAGTAATCGTGATGAGCCAGAACATAGCCACCACAGGTACGACGATAATCTCGATCGGAGGCCCCGACGCAAATTGTGCAAGTATCACGGTGGGTTCCAAGTCGAAGAATTCTCGTCGTAATTGTCCGTGATCGCGTGCTGATCCGATCAATTTCGGGTGACGAACTCATCCAGATTCAGAATCACATTCGCGACAGCGGTCAGTGCCGCCAGGTCTTTCGGATCCATTCCGTCTGGAACTGGACCCAGGGGGTCAGTTGCAAACTTCGCCGCTTCGTCAGCGTGCGCTACGTAGTAGACTTTGCGATTCTCGTAAAGCTTCGTCAGGACCGCAATTTCATTCGGCTGGGCCGGGCGGACCAGCGTCCATTCCAATCCCCTGGCGATCCGATCTTCCAGGCGCGCTCCCCCTTCCTTCACCATGCGGCGGGCCAGTCCCTGAGCGGCTTCCACGAAAGCCGGATCGTTTAACGTAACCAGCGCCTGCAACGGCGTATTCGTGTTGATCCGCCGGACAGTACAGAGTTCCCGGCTGGGGGCATCGAACGTGGTCATGGCGGGGTACGGTGTTGTCCGTTTGATAAACGTGTACAAACCGCGTCGATAGCGGTCTTCACCCTTGCTCGTTTCCCATTTCGTCGTGTTGTACGTCGACTGCCAGATCCCTTCGGGCTGCAGCGGCATCACCGAGGGGCCGTACATTTTCTTGCTGAGCAGGCCACCTGCCGCAAGCGAATTATCGCGAATCATTTCCGCTTCGAGACGGAACCGTGGTCCGCGTGCCAGCAGCTTGTTGAAGCGATCCCGCTCAAGCATTGCCGCGGTAGCTCGTGACGACTGTCGATACGTCGCCGACATGACAATGGACTTACAAAGCCGCTTGAACGACCAGGGACGTGACGAGGGATCGTTCGGCGATCCCATGAAATCGACCGCCAGCCAGTCCAGGAGTTCCGGATGAGTTGGCGATTGCCCCTGAGATCCAAAGTCTTCCTGCGATTCCACCAGCCCCGATCCAAAGAACTGTGACCAGACTCGATTGACGGCGACTCGCGCGGTCAATGGATTGTTGCGATCCGTCAGCCAAGCGGCGACACCCAGGCGATTCTTCGGAACATCCGCCGGAAGCGGATGGAAATTCGCCGGTACAGCGGGCTCAACCACATCACCCGGTTGCAGGAAATTGCCGCGGGAATGAATCTTCGTCACTCGCCGCTTTCCTTCCGGCAGTTCCCGTAAGATCGGCGTCTGAGGTACCGGCAAATTCAATTCGGGCTGCAGCTTCGCGATCTGATCACGTACCTGTTGAGTTGCAGGAGCAAAACCCGCGACGTGCTTCACCAGTTGGGACTGCTGTTCGGCCGTTCTTGCCGCCGGTTGCAGTTTGGCAATCGCACGAATTGCATCGGGGACTGCGGCATCCAATGTTGGCGAATCGTCACCAGTCACCGACAATCGGAATCGCCCCAGGCTGAATCCGGGGTAACTGAATTCGAATTGATGATCGAGAGTCACAACCAGTTCCATTTCCGCGTCAATCGTCGCAGCTTCTGGCGGAGTAAACAGTGCCCTGTGCGGCTGAGTCAGTTGAGGTGACACCGCCCAGCCTCGTTTGTTGTAATCGGGATTCTTGAATGCCTGTTCAACCGAGTATTCATTCTGTGAGAAATCTGCCTTGGCACCGCTCAGCGGGATCTCCTTGACCGCCCCCCCGGCGGTACTACGCAATCCGACTTTGATGCCGCTGAGTACGAAATTGCCGTCATTGACGGAACGCCCGACTCCCCCCTTGGGATGCGATTTGTCCGGCAATGCCTCCAGTTTAATCCCGGTCAATCGCCCGGCGGCGATCGGCACGACAACGGTGTACGTTTCTTTTGCGGGAGACTTTGCCTCAACCAGAATCGATCCATCATCCTGGCGTTTCATGGTTGAACCACTTGCAGCCGTCAGCTCTTTCGGGACGGGGACAACCCAGCCACTCGTGGATCCGACTTTGGCAGCCCACTCATTTGCAAATGCCGTCAGCTCTGGTGTGGCAGCGTCTCGCAAGGCTTCCAGGCGAGCAATTTCTTCTCGCGTTCTGGCCAGCTTTTCCGATTGTTCGCGAGTCGGTGTCGCCAGCTTCGGACGCTCATCAAAGTCATCAGCATCTTCGGTCTGATTGAAGTACGCGTAGAAGTGATAATATTCCCGCTGAGTGATCGGGTCGTATTTGTGGCTGTGACACTTCGCGCAACCGAATGTCAGTCCCATCCAGACCTGCATCGTCGTATCGACGCGATCCTTGACGGCCGCCACGCGAAACTCTTCGTTGTCCGTTCCCCCTTCGTCGTTCACCATGGTGTTACGATGAAAAGCCGTCGCAAGCTGTTGTTCCAGCGTTGGATTGGGAAGCAGATCTCCTGCCAGTTGTTCGCGAGTGAACTGGTCGTAGGGCATGTCATTATTAAATGCTTCGATGACCCAGTCGCGGTAACGCCAGACGGTTCGTGCCAGATCCTTTTCATAACCTTTGGTGTCGGCATAACGAGCGAGATCCAGCCACATGCGTGCCCAACGCTCACCATAGGAAGGTGACTTCAACAGTTCGTCGACCAGTGTTTCGTAGGCTTTGGGAGAATTATCGGCGAGGTACTTTTCCAGGATCGCAGATTCGGGGGGCAAGCCGGTCAGGTCGATCGAGACACGCCGGGCCAAGGTGTGTTTGTCAGCCTCGGGCGAAGGTGTCAGACCTTCCTGTTCCAGGCGAGAAAGAATGAACCGATCCAGATCGGAAGCCGGCCACTTTGCATCCTTGACTGCGGGGATGGCTGATTTGACGGGCTTTTCGAACGACCAGTGAGTCCCCCAGGGAGCCCCTTCGGAAATCCAGCGTTTCAGGATGGCGATCTGGTCCGGCGTGAGCGATTTCCCCGAATCTTTAGGAGGCATCTGTTCGTCAGCGTTGGTCGAGATGATCCGTCGAACCAGCTCACTCTTGTCAGCGTCCTTCGGGACAACAGCCTGTTTGCCATCGTGCGCTGCCAAGGCACCTTCGCGAGTATCCAGCCGTAGTTCTGCTTCACGATGTTTGTCATCCGGCCCATGACACGCAAAACAGTTGCGAGCCAGAATTGGCCGAATGTCGCGTACAAAGCTGACCGGAGCATCGGCAGCAGAAACGACACCAGCCAGTAAAATGATGACCAACGAGAATAGCACGATTCGAGGAAGCATGAAAACAGATCCAATTCGAGATTGACTCGCAGGAAAGATTGAAAACCTGACCTGCAGCAAAAATCTAACGCTGGCATTTCGGACAGTAGAACGTTGAACGCTGGGCTTGCACAAGTCGCACGATGGTACCGCGTTGACAGGTGGGGCAGGATTGGCTTTCGCGCATATAGACGCGGTGTTCATTCTGGTACTGGCCACTCTGGCTGAGAGCATTGCGATAGGTTCCATCTCCCAGAGTAGAACCTTCCGTTTCAATCGCCCGTTCGAGGACTTGGCGAGTCGCCTCCGCAATTCGTTCGATTTGTGGTTTTGTCAGCTTCTGACAACTCTTTTGGGGGTTGATTCCCGCGACATGCAGGATCTCACTGGCGTACAGATTGCCAATGCCAGCGACAAGTCGTTGATCCAGCAACGCGACTTTGACCTCGCGACGGGTCCCTTTTAGTCGTTCCCGCCATTGATCAATCGTGAACACCAGGGCATCCGGGCCAAGCTGATCTGGGCCGTAGACCTGCTCAATTTCGCCGGGTCGATAAAGACGGACAGTCCCCAGGCCGCGCCGATCCCAGAACCAGATGGAATTGAATTCTCGCTCGCCTTCGAACTGCCATTCAATCCGCAGGTGGTCCTGATCCGGAGCATTCGCCAGCAGCATTAAACCCGTCATTCGCGGCTCAATCACCACATTCGATTGATTCGACAAATTCAGCACAACCCGTTTTCCGAGTCGACTGACGGAAGTAACTGTTTGCCCTACGGACTCTTTCACCATCGACTTGAACGGGGGGGTGATCGTGATCGGACGACAATGAGTGGGGCAGGAAATGACGTCGAGAATACGGCGATTTTCGACGAAAGGTCGAATCCCGCGCACCATCGTTTCGACCTCGGGTAACTCAGGCACCAGTCTGCTCCAGATCGCTCATTGAGAAATTCTGCGTCTCAGGCAAAGTTTTCCGTTAGGGCTCGCCATGCATGCGGTTCCATGCAGGCTTCAGAACAGTATTCTAGCGGCAGTCCCGGATAATTGGATGGTCGAGCACGAGACTGCTGGCGAACGGCGGATTTCGCGGAATCTTCTTGACACCTGCTGGCCAACGGACGATTCTAATTCGACGAACAACCGTGATCTGCGCGGTTGTCATTTCGCGTTATGTCTCCGCACCAAGGAGCCTGTTCATGCTTCGCCCCAGCTTCACCATTTCCACAATGTTCGCGCAGCGTTGCCGGGCCGCGTTCAGCAAAATGATCGCGGGCCTTAGTATTGTCGTGGCAATGTCGGGGCTGGTTGAGGCGGCAAACCCGCCAGCCGATGCCGCTGGCCGCGTCGCTGCCCATTTGGCCGCTGGTGAATTCGGACCGGCGATCGATGTCGCCCGTCGCGTCAATGATCCGGCTCAACAGGCCACCTTGATTCAGAATATCGCAACGGCTCAACAGGCTGCTGGCGAACCCGTTACGGCAGTCATGCCGCGAGTTTCCCGAACTCAGCGTGGTATCGCTGGCGGTACTCAACAGGGCCGCACCGGCTTTGGCGGTGGCGGTTCAATGGCCGACTTCCAGACGCTGATGAACATGATTCAGCAGAATACGGACGGCAAATGGATGGTGATCGATCAGGAAGGTGGAGCCATGACCGAATACCCCTATGGGGTTCGCGTCGCTCCGACTGGACTGCTACATCGTTTGTCCACCGAAGAACAGAACGGCACGCTGGCATCGCTGGGGGCTCAGTCGCGCAAGGCTGACCTGAATGCCGATGTCGCACGCCGGTCTGATCTGCGACTGGTCTCGCTGACCCGACTCGAAAAAGCTGTGGCTCAGCGGATTGCAGAAGGCCTGCCCGTTCCCGAAACCATGGCCCAATTGGCAGGACTGTCGCAAATCAAGTACATCATGGTCTTCCCCGAATCACACGAAATCGTGATTGGTGGACCGGCCGAAGCCTGGAATTACAACGCCCAGGGACAGCCCGTCAGTGCAACCTCGGGTCGCCCCACGTTGCAACTCGACGATCTGGTCACCGTACTGCGAACCTTCGCCCGCGGCGATGCTGATTTCGGCTGCTCGATCAATACGCGTGATGCTGGCGTTCGTGCCCTGACTGACTTTGTCCAGAAATCAAATGCCCGTGGACCACTGAGTCCTTCTTCCGTGAAGAACTGGGTCAATCAGTTGCAGCAGAAGCTGGGACGACAGGACATCGAAATCTGGGGTATCCCCACCGATAGCCGTGTCGCTCGCGTCATCGTCGAAGCCGACTACCGCATGAAGTTGATCGGGATCGACAAGCTGGAAGCTGGCAAAGAGATCCCCAGCTACTTTGATCTGCTCGCTGCAAATCAGCCAAAGAATGTCCAGTCGATGGATGCTCTGCGCTGGTGGTTGACGATGAAGTACGATGCCGTTTCTCACAGCACCGACAAGACCGTATTTGAGATTCATGGCTCATCGGTTCTGTGCCAGTCTGAAAACCAGTTCCTGACAGCCGAAGGAAAGCATGTTCCGACCGGCCAATCGGAACCGACCAACCGGGCGTTCGCACAGAACTTCACCGCGAACTACGACAAGCTGGCGACCCGTGATCCAGTGTTTGCCGACATGCAGAATATTTTCGACCTCGCTCTGGTTTCGGCGATTATCCAGAATGAAAAGCTGAATACCAAATCGGGCTGGGATCTGGGTGTCTTCACGCCACGCGGTGAGTATGCGACAGCTCACTATGCTGTTCCGAAAGAAATTGATTCCGTGGTCAATCACCGAGTCTACAATGGTCGCGACATTGTTGTTCAAGTCGCTGGCGGTGTCCGTGGCGACGTCATGTCGGTTGCCAAAGATCCCAAGTTGAATCACGAATCCCCACGCCTGGGAAGCCTCGCCAAGACCGCGAAAGCTCCTGAACTTCCCGCTGGCCGCTGGTGGTGGGATGCCGCAAAAGAATAGTTGAAGTTGTTCGACTGACAAATATGACTCCCGAAGCCTCAGCGAGACTTCGGGAGTTTTTTATTTGAGCAAGTGCCTCGTCCCAGCGAAAAATTCAGGTTGGACCATCCGCCGCAGGGCGCTAGTGTAGTGTATCACTCTGATTGCACATTATTCAAAACAGCTTTAGCGCGGCGGACTTTGTCGAGAATCTCTTCGGCGGATTTCGTCCAGCGGAAGGTCTTGGGATGGGCATTGTGTTGTGCAATGAAATCATTGATGGCTTGTTCCAGTTCAGGGACGCTTTTGAAAACTCCGCGGCGAATTCGCTTGTCAGTGATCTCACGAAACCAGCGTTCAATCAGGTTGAGCCAGGAACTGCTGGTGGGAGTGAAGTGCATGTGAAATCGCTTGTGACGTTTCAGCCAACTCTGGACCTTGGGATGTTTGTGTGTGGCGTAGTTGTCGACGATCAGATGCAGTTCCAGGTCCGCTGGTGTTTCGGTGTCGATCTTTTTCAGAAATTTGATCCATTCCTGATGCCGGTGGTGGGGCATACATTCGGCAATGATCTTGCCTCCGGCCAATTCAATTGCAGCAAACAGCGTCGTGGTGCCGTTGCGTTTGTAATCGTGGGTCAGGGTCTTCAAGCGACCCGGAAACAGGGGCAAGCTTTTTTGAGTTCGGTCGAGGGCCTGAATCTGGCTCTTTTCATCGCAGGACAGTACCAGCGCGTGTTCGGGCGGATTCAAGTAGAGTCCCACGATATCGATAACCTTCTCCGTGAACGTCGGATCATTGGACACCTTGAATCGCTTCGTCAGATGGGGCTTCAGACCGTTCGCTTTCCAGACGCGCTGTACGGTCATGGCATTGGTCCCCAATGCCCGAGCCAAGGTGCGTGTGGACCAGTGTGTGGCGTTGGGGGGCGTCTCCTGTGTCGTCTTGCGAACGATCTCCGTCACCAGAGTCTGCCGTTCCGCAAGTGGTCGGCCACCACGCGGCGCATCTTTCTGGATGCCCGGCAATCGCATTTCGGCGAAGCGCTTTCTCCAACGGGCAGCGGTGTGCGCATCCGTACCAAGATCCGTCGCAATCTGTTTATTGGTCGCCCCTTCAGCCGCAGCCAGCACTATCTTGGCACGCAGAACCAGGCGCGCCTCGGTCGAGCGTCCCTGTGCAAACTTCACAAGCGCGGTACGCTCTTCGTCGGTCAACAAAATCGAAGCAGCAATTCGCATAATGTCATTCTCCATCCCAAGGATCGAGAACCAAACACCGCTCAAACCAAAAAGTATCGCACTTTTGTTACACTACACTAGC
>Ga0194055_10001044_pt1 | contig 22566 bp, 20 predicted proteins | sample SepL449m_MetaG_FD_155482 | JGI IMG/M metagenome (GOLD analysis project Ga0194055, IMG submission 155482) | Anoxic zone freshwater microbial communities from boreal shield lake in IISD Experimental Lakes Area, Ontario, Canada - Sep2016-L442-9m | ecosystem: Environmental > Aquatic > Freshwater >... | reverse complement strand
GAATGTAATACCACAGCGGCGTATCGTTATGGAAATTGAAAGGCTCCACGACTCCGGCTTCTTTGCAACGTTGGCCGTCGGCGTCGGCGAGAATTTGCCCCGGAGTGAGGACTGGAACACCTAAGAGAGTAGCGATGGACTGGCCACTTGGGAGTCCCCAACTCCAGCCTCGCAGCAAGTTGCGTACAGCGAGTGACGCAGGAGGTGGAACGTTGGGAAGGTTGTGCAGGGTCGGCGCTGCGTATGGATCAAGTCGTCGAGCGAGGTTGACTGTGGTTGCGGCATCAATCTCAAAGAGTCGATTCCAGTTGATGAACCAGCTAGGGGGCACCGGAACGCCGCCACCAGAGCTACTGAAGTTGAAAAGATCACCAAGTGTCGCCGCTCCAAAGTTGCCGTTCACATGATACCGTTCTCGGACCATCGAGTGACCCAAGCGATACGCGGCTCCCGAGAACTCTACAGGCATGTAGGGCGACGTGGGGTCGGGATGGTAGTAATACGGTCCACACGCAATGACGTGCGACAAAATATTGCCTTCGAGGATCCGCGGAAGAAAGTCGTTTAGAACAATCCATTGGTAGTGCCAACGCGCGATACGAGCAGCCTTTTCGCTGGTCGACCCGCCTACAGGACCAAGGTCGGAGATGCTTCCAGCGGTGAGATCGACAAAGATCTTGTTAAAAAATGTGATGAACGCAGTGTGCAATTGCCCTACGAAAAGGTTTTCATCATTGCGAGGGTCGCCTATGAGCGGGGTACCGTCGCCCAGCCTAGGCAGGTCATGCGCTATTCCATCTGGATTGCCTGCGAGGCTTTCGGCTGTTCTGAGTCGACCCGCACGAGGACCGGCGGATTGAGGTTCGTAGAGAATTGGATCGGCCCCTGGGCCAAATCCGAGCAGGTTGTCAAGATCGAGCGCAGGCGAGCGAAAATTGCTCAGGGTAGAAATATCAATCTGCGAATCTGGCAGGCGAGTAGGATCAAATGTCAGGTCATGGTCAATAAACTGCCCTAGATATGTGTATCCAGCAGGTAAAGTGGGATGGTCACCAGCAGGGAAAGGAAAGCCTGCTGCATCGACGTCGTCTTTAAGTGCATCGCCAAGGCTGGTCAGCCACCCGCGAATGGTTCCAGGGTCCACGCCATTACCTTGCGGAGTGAGTCCAGAAAACAAGCGAGCAAAGCGGCCCGTACCTGCAGAAGCTGATGTGAGTGAAGCCGTTTCGACAGTCAATAATGATTTCATACTTAACTCCAGTATGTAATTCCAAAATGAATAGATTTGCCGGGGACTAAGATCGCCAAACAACTAAGCTCAAAGACTCTTATCACCGAGCTGTATCGGCGATGTTCCAGCAATAAACTTGCCTCGTTCGGAATGTTTAAGTAAAGCTTCCGAGCAGGTGGGTTGACTATGTAGAAAACAATTTACCAAATAGTGCGGATTGACTATTACGGATTGAAGATTCGTCCCATTCGAACGCTTTTCAACCAATACAAGAAACGCTGTTGATTTCCTTCGCTGAACGATTGCCCTTACCGTCAATCCGATACTAAGAGACCCCTTTTATAAAAGAATCGGAATTCGCAATCAACAACCCCACATTTGCATTTTGCGAAAATCTTCCGAATTCCTTGGCCATCGAACCCGACTCCGATTGTGAGCCGGGAGTGATGTTACAAAGTGCTCGGATACTGAAAACCATGCACCTAGTTCCTCAATCATCGAATGGCAATTAGCTGAATGTCAGGCGGCCCCGATGAGCCGACAAGATCTGATGCCGGTGGTGCTTCAAGACCGAAGGTGACTACTGTATCTATCTTCCAACCCGCCAGGGAAGGGTAAAAAGGCATGATTCCGGTACATCAGGGTACTTGTATCGTGGATCTTGCCGTGCCTTACGGCACTCTTTAGAAGATGCAAGCGAAACACCGTTGGGCGAGACCCACCGGCAGGAGACTCTTTCCATGCCATTCGGCACTCCGAATAGGGATGGAGTATGTCATGTCAAAACGTTAACGACCCCGATCACTCTGCGGCTGGAGTAGACGTGTCCATATCCAACATGTCCGATCCTCCGCTTGAATGCGCCGGATTGTTCGTCGTCTTGGAACGCCAAATTGGACGCTTTGACTCGGAGCTGTCGATGAACCGAGTCACGTGCGTTTGCAAAAACATCGCCACCAAATCGGTTAGAGATTTCACGTCGAATGTGTTCCCACTTCTCGTCCGTGAGCAAACTTCGGTTCTTCGGCATGGAGTATCTCCTTACGATGACGAAGCTACCCAAATTCACATGCCCATGGAAACATCAATCCGAACGGGTTTTGAAACCGCGTCTAGAACCTTTTCAACAAGGACGCGGTTGCCTACTGATTTAAGAACCTAGCGACTTCTGTACATCCTCTCTGGCGGTTGTGTCTTGAGCAACTAAGAACTGTATTCTCGATCGTGTATCCGCCGTCTCGCTTCCCAGGCTTTATGCGATCCAAATCCACTTCGTTAGAACATGCCGACGAAACCTTACCTTGGTAAAAGCATTGGGGTGATTTCATGTTTCTAGCATGCGCTAAAACGATAAGCCGCTTGTGAATATGGGCTTTGTTCAATTTGCGAAACTGATTGACACTCAATAGAATATGTTCAAAACGGTAATGCCCAATGAGCTCTTTTGGTAAACTCGCAATTACCTTTTGCAACACCCATTCACGTCCAACGTCTGTAATCAATAGTGACTCAGATCGCACAAAGGCGGGATCGTCGAAAAGTAGCTTTACAGCTTCCTGCAATGGGAGGTCGTCGAAAGTTACCAGCAGGTTCTTCGGCCTTACGTACATCATGATCCCAGCAAATCAGTAGAACAAAAACAAGATGGTAGCGAGCGACGGACATTCTTAAGCCAGAGATTTCGTGACTCACGCTCGTGAGAATCGTCTTGAGCGCCGCACCATTCGGCATACCATACAGCAGCTACGAAATTCATTTCGCTGGACTTGAGTCCTTCGATGAAGACTTCTTCACAGTCATCATGGGACGCGGTAAGAAGTAGTTCTGTGGCGCATTCTAATAATCCCTGTCGGAATGCTTCGTCGTTAGCGAATGGGTGTTGCCAATTGGACAACATCAAATGCAGCAGAAGTTCCGCTTCGAAAAGCGGACAAATGGCAAGGCAACGCTTCGCATTGCTGTCCATCATTTAGACTTCCTTGCTAGCTCGGAATCTTGCATCAAGAGCCGACAATTCAACAGGGGGTGCTCTCGTATTGCCAACGCAGATTTCAGGGCATACAGGGTGCTCAGATTCTCGCTGAGTGGGACATATTTGACAGAACTTGGTTCGAGACTCGCCCATTTCTCGTTTTCCAATACACGCTCTAGTTGCACTCGCATATTGTCGCTTTCACCAGCGAAGAATCCGGTGTCCTCGGAGCAAAGTATGAAAACACCCGGTTGCTCGAGCCGTTCTAATGATGAATTGCCCCAAAGACTAACGATAGGTAATCGCTTCTTCCGCGAAATCCATTCGCTGAATTTTGTGGCCGCAGATTCTCTAGCGACATGTGATCGTTTTCGAATTGAGAGTGCTGCCCTCCGATAATCCAAGGAGCTAACTTCAACGTCCTTTGGACCAAATTCAATGGCCAGCCGATCGAATTCTTCTGCAAACTCCGGAGAACAAAGGATATCGTCAAGTGTTTTCTGATAGTCAATCGCCAATAAACGCCAGGCGACTTCGCTCGCAAAGCCGAAAACGTTAAGCTTATCTGAGGAGAATTGAGCCGGACGCTTTGTCGCCCTTGGGAGCTTCCCAGCTTTTCGCAGTGTTAGAAGATAGCGATTCCAAAGAAAGGCATTGCCACCAATCCCTTTTTTGAGGCACGCAGACACGAACTCCTTGTTCAACTCTTTGTTGCAAAGTAAGTAGTCAGCTGGGAAACACAATCGCTTGTAAGATTCGATAACCACCTTTTCTGTTTCGATGCCAAACTCTTTTTTCCTCTGCTTTCCGTGCGCTGTACTTGGAGCACTTTCAATCGGATCTTCTGGGCCGTCTATCGCGTCGCCTAAAGCCGTCTTGTCGAGGCGCTGGCTAATATAAGTTACGTAGTCTTCAGACAGCTCAAATCCCATCCAGCGGCGACCGAGTTTTTTGGCCACACATAGCGTTGTCCCGCTCCCTCCGAACGGATCCAGGACAAGGTCCTGAGGTCGACTGGAGGCAAGGACAATTCGCGCCAAGAGTTGTTCGGGCATCTGGCAACCGTGAAAGCCCTCACGTTCTTTGAAGGTTCCTGCGACACGCGCAAAATACCACATATCGTGCTGCGGGCTAAACGATTCCGGCGCGTCTTGCGGGCGGGTAATCCACGTGTTATCCGGCAATCGCCCGTTGGGGTTCGCACGATTGTCCGCGTAGACAAGCTGACGCGCTGATTTGACGCGGATCTGCGGGTTTGGACGATTAAAAGTAAACTGATTTGGGTCTTTCACAAAGTGAAAAAGATGAGTGTGTGAGCGGCTAAATCCGTTCACGCAATTGACACCAAATGTGTAGTACCAGACCACCCAACTTCGGCAACTAAAGCCCGCGTTTTGTGCTTCGATTTTGAGCTCGGCTGCATATTCGTCGCCGATCGCAAGCCAGAAAGTGCCATTAGATTTCAAAGCACGGTGAACGCCTTTCATCCACTGCTTGCACCAGCTGATAAATTCACTTGTCGCCCGACGATCATCGTAGACGTCGTACTCGTATCCAATATTGAACGGTGGATCTGCAAATACTAAGTCGATACTCCCAGCGTCAAGCTGCTTGAGCAATTGGACACAATCGCCTTGATGTATTTGGTTTTGCTTTAGATTCACTTAGCTTCCTTCCAGAACGTTTAATTCAGAATTTTACGTCGCAGGCAAGAGATTGTCGATCCGATTCGGACACGTCTGGTCCGTAGTACCCGATGGAAGGCAACTGAGGGTCTTCGTGGAGTGAACGCGAACCGGGCGGACATTTGGATCGCCCTTACAGGGCTCGCCTGTTGGTGGTGGACCGTATTCCCAGGGCGTTGCCCTGGGCTGGCATAGGGTGCCCCTTTGGGGCAAGTTGAGGTCCGATAGCCACAGTCGAGCAGTTGGGAAGTGGGTAGGGTCTTAAGTGGGTCAGGCGAGGCCCGGAAGGGCCGGAAAGATCCCATGCCGGTGGTCAAAGACCACCGGACACGACACCCTTATGTTATGTGCCCACGAGCCCCGGCAGGGGCGGTAAGAAAGCATGATGTAGGTACGAGATGATGTGTTATGGGACCGTGGATCTTGCCGTGCCTATCGGCACTCTTGCGTCGAGGGTGGAGAAACACCGGCGGGCGAGACCCACCGGCAGAAAGTTCTTTCCGTGCCATTCGGCACTCGCAAATCCAGGGGCCCACTCGCAAATTCAGGGGTCAGCCATCCATCCTTAAACCAGCCATCGCGTTGGTTGCTACCGCAATGTCCCAATGAACCGAATGAACTCCTTGTCGATCTTTTCAAGATCCTCTCCAAACGACGCTCGGAAATCATCCAAGCGTTGTTTTGCATCGGATGGGTTTCCGGGTGGCCGTGACCTTAGCTTTTTTAAATAGTCGACAAACTGCTTGGGTTTGCGCTTGATCAAATAAAATGTCAGTCCCCAGCTTTCGGCGTATGCTGCCGCTGATGTTTCTCCTTGACGTAGAAGATCGTCTTGGACCAGCAATTTCATCAATGAGTCTTGTGGGCGCTGCCGAGCATACTTGCGGAGAGTGCCAAGGTTGTACCAATTGACTTTGCCAGTCCCTCCCCAGCCGGTTGCGCTCGAAAAATCGGGGGACTCAAAGAACGTAGCGATCCCTTCGCTCAGCCAGAGGGGATAGTCCCCCAGTCGGCGCTGGAGACCTGTGTTGAACGCGATCTGATGGCATGCTTCGTGCAAGATCGTGGCGACTTGACGTTCCGCTTGAGGTCGAGAAAAGATCTCCGTGATCAGTTCTTCCTTTTGGACTTGGGCACCGGGTGGAAGCATCCCTTCGATGCCTGTCAGATCGAAGGTAGCCAATCGATTGGTGGTTTGGGTGTAGTAACCAAAGGTGCTCTCTCCTCCTCGAAAATCTCCCTTCGAGTAATTGACGTAGTCTTCCTTGTTGCGAAAGATCATCGCCACCATTGGGAACCGTGGTGTTTCTAAATCGATTCCTTTTTCTTTCCAGAATCGGAGCATCCCTTTGTACATGCGCTCGTAGAGGTTCGCGTTCCATCGCGCGTAGACATCGGTCGTGTCGTAGCAGATGACGAAGTGCTCGGTGATGATGGCCTTGGAACCTTCAGGCATCCGTTCGAGATTTTTGCGAGCAAGCTCTTTGGCCGAGGTGGGTTCGAGGGTCCCTTCTAGTTCCACGATACTTTCGAGTGCGTTGATCGAGGGTTCGCCGTCCGTGGTCGGCTTGGCCGGCGGGATGGCGATCAATTCACCGTCGGGGTTGAGCACCAGCAGACCGAACTTGTTGTTCTGAGCGATCTTCTCACCGACCACGGGGGGGCGATCGGGGGATTGGAAGCGGACCTCAAGAAGAGGTGCTCGAGGTTCGCTATCCTGGAAACCACTCCCGGAGAATTCCCATCCGGCCGCGATTGGAGAGATTGCGGCGAGGCTGAACACCATGACCAGCCAAAACAACTTAATCGCTAAAATCGACGCGAAAATCGAACCGATGGATCGCGACTTGATGCAGCGTCGAAGAGCAAAACGGGTCGGAAGCGGGCCAGGTCCTTGGGCAGAGAGGATCATGCATCGTCCCCTCGGGTGCCTTCTCCGGATTTCTTGCGAAACACGGCGACGACATCTTCAACGGGGACGACATAGAGTTGGTTGTCGGGTTCGAAATCGACTGGGATAGCGTTTTTCGGGTGGAAGATGATTTTGTCGTACTGCCGCAGGGGCATGTTTTCATCATGCTCGACCTGGCGGCTTATGGTTACGATTCGACCCGTAATCGTGGGGATTTCCGCCGCGTCGGGGAGTGCGATTCCCCCTTTGGTTTCCCGTTTCGGTTCGTCTTTCAAGACGAGGACGCGAGCGCCGACAGGTTCGATCGTTTCAAACGTGGACTTTTTTGCCATTACACACATCGTTACAAGGAGTTCGATCGCACCGGCGCATCGCTGAGGGTCGGGCCGATCGACCTCCCTTTCAGGATAGGGTAGCCGGGGCGAATCGCAAGTACATTTGCACTTGCGTCTTGGGACAAAATCGTCATACTCCCAGGCCCTTTAAGCGAGAAAACCGCTCGATTGGCCCTTTAAACGATGGCGAATGCGACGGAATGCGACGGAATGCGGCTGGATTCAGCGGACGGGAAAGTCCGCGAAAAATAGCCTTTCGAAGCGAAGATTTGGAAGCCGAGAGGTTGTAAGCAAAGAAGGAGTTTTGCAGTCTTTGAGATTGCAAACGGGACAAGATTGGAAACGGGGAGTGCCGAGCGTTCTTGGCGGCCCAGAGTTGTTTTGGATTCAGCAGTTTTTGATAATAGCGGAATGCGATTGGCATGATTGAGACGATTGAAGTCAAAAAGCGCGACGTGTTGGGTTCGCGAGCGATGATCAAGATCCGACAGAGTGGATCGATTCCAGCCATCTTGTATGGTCACGGCGAAGAGAATGTTCCCTTGACCGTTTCGCTTGATACTGTCAATCGGTTGATCAAGCACGGAACCAAGTTGGTAACACTCAATGGGGATGTGAACGACACGGCGTTGCTCAGAGCGGTTCAGTGGAGCAGCATGGGTGATTACATCATCCACGTCGACTTTGCACGCGTTTCGCAGTCCGAAACCGTGGAAGTGACGATTCCTATTCATTTGCATGGCGAAGCCCCAGGAGCCATGTCGGCCGCTGGTCAATTGCGATTCGCCACCCACGAGATCACGATCCGTTGCCCCGCTTCTCAGATTCCCGAGTTCATCACGTGTGAAATCGGAACGCTCCAATTGGGTCAATCGATTCACGTTAACGAACTCAGCTTGCCAACCGGTGCAACGGCCGTAACGCCGGGTGCGATCGTCATTGTCCAAGTGGTTGTCCAATCGGCTGCCGCAGATGGAGATCTGCCTTTGACTTCTTCGGAACCTGAATTGATCCGCAAAGAAAAGGCGGCTGAAGCAGGTTCGTAATGTTCGGTTCGGCAAGTGGTGGACCGCATGCCGATCGGAGCATGGCATTGGTCGTCGGATTGGGAAACCCTGGCGACAAATACCGGCAGACACGACACAACATCGGCTTCGATTGCTTGAACCTTTTGCATGAGCAGATGGGACGACCGAGCGTCGGAGCAAAATTCGAGTCACAATGGGTTCGCGGCGTCATTGCAGGGCGCGACGTGGGCTTGGTGTGGCCGATGACTTTCATGAACTGCAGCGGACGTGCCATCGCCCAAGTCGCTCGGTTTTACAAAGTCAGTCCGGAAAACATCCTAGTGATTTGCGATGATTTGAGTTTGCCACTAGGGAAATTGAGGTTGCGATCTCAGGGATCGAGTGGAGGCCAGAAAGGTCTCGACGATATCCTCAAGTCGCTCGGCACGCAGGATGTGCCGCGACTGCGTATAGGGATCGATGCAACACCAGAGAATTGGGACACCGCCGATTATGTGCTGAGCAAATTTTCGACGGGCGAGAGGCCGGTGGTGGGCGATGCGTTGATGCGAGCCAGCCAAGCGGTCGATTGTTGGTTACGCGATGGAATCGAGGCAGCGATGAATCGATTCAACGCAACGAAATGAGCCTTTCCTCCAAGAAATGCGAACAGCGGGATCGGTGACCAACTCCGACCCTCCGTTGTCGGTATATGGTTTGGCCAGTCGTTCGTTCCGCGTGGGAAATTGATCAAACTCCGAGCTTTGTCACTTGCAACCGCAAAGGGCACTCGAAACAATCAAGGGATATTTAGAAAACAAGATTTGACCGAGGAGCTGGACGTTGGCTAACGCATTTTACGAGTGTTTATTTCTGTTCGACAGCAACCATTACGCGCGCGATCCAGGTGGTATTGCTAATAGCGTGCAATCTTTGGTCACGGACCATGGGGGCGAGATTCTCGTCAGCCGGTTGTGGGCCGAACAGCGGCTCGCCTATCCGATCGAAGGTCACCAAAAAGGGACTTATTGGCTGGTCTACTTCAAGCTGGATACACTCAAGCTGAAGGAACTCAATCGAGCCTGCCAGTTGAATGAAAGCTTAGTGCGATTCCTGTTTACACGCGTCGACGCGAGGCTGATCGATGCACTTGTCGCCCACGCCCAGGAAAAGGTCGTTGTTCCAATCGACCAAATCGAGCGAGCGTCGGTCGGTGCTGTTGTCGGAGTCGATGAAGAAGAAGAAGTGGACGGCGAAGAGGAGTAGCCATCGCATCGGATGAGTTCGACGGGAATCGAACCATGTTTTGGACTGCGTTGATTGGCCGGGCAGGAATGCCCGCATCATCGAATTCAGCTTTCATGGTTTTTCTTTCTTTCGCACATTCATCAAGGAATCTTGCATTATGGCCAGCTACAACCGTGTTGTCCTCATCGGGAACTTGACCCGCGACGTCGAAATTCGACACACAGCCACTAGTCGGATGGCGGTTTGTCAAAACGCCATTGCGGTCAACGATCGTCGCAAGAATGCGGCTGGAGAATGGGTCGATGAAACGACCTTCGTCGACGTCACTTTCTTCGGTCGGATGGCGGAATTGGTCAGCGAATACCTGACCAAAGGCTCCCCCATCTTCATCGAAGGTCGTTTGAAACTCGATACGTGGGAGAAGGATGGCCAGAAGCGATCCAAGCTCTACGTTATCGCCGAAAGGATGCAATTCCTGTCCGGCAAGCAAGAGGGAGGCGCGGGCCGTCCTGGAGGCAATGCATCCAATAGTAATGGAGGAAATCGCCCCCGACTCCAGAATCCGAACGATGGCAATCGTCAGGAAGACCATCATTCCTCGGAAATCCATGAAGAACCCCTTTATCACGGGGATGAAATGCCCTTCTAGTCCAAGCGGACTCGGGCTATAACATCCCCTCCTAAAAAACGTATTTGTTTGATTGAAAAGTTCCACCAATCATGACCACGACAAAAAAACGAATCCACCAGTTTCCCCGTTTGCCAAAAGGCCCTAACGGTGGCATCCAATTGATGCTCATTCAGAATGTCGAGCACCTCGGCAAAGCGGGTGATGTCGTCGAAGTTAAACGGGGTCATGCCAACAATTTCCTTCTGCCAGAAGGTTTGGCAATCATTGCCAACGATCACCACAAGCGGATGATCGAAAAGCATAAGTCCAAGCTTCTCGAGATTGAAAAGAAGCGTTTGGTCGCACTCCGAACCTTGGTCGACCAAATCGGCAAGCAGTCGATCAACGTCGAAGCCAATGCCAATGAAGATGGTCATTTGTACGGTAGTGTCGGCGCGGCCGAAATCGTAACCGCCTTGAAGGCAAACGGCTTCACCGTCTCCAGCGATCAGATCAAGCTGGAAGGATTGCTCAAGGAACTCGGTCTCTACACGGTTCGCGTTCAACTCCATCCAGAGATTTCCACGGAACTCAAAGTTTGGGTCGTACCTGCCGCAGGCAACTGATCCGCCCATGGCATCTTGGGTGATCGATGGCTGAAATGCTTCCCCGCGAAGAATACGTCGAGCAGAGCTATCTGTTCCGTATTCTTTGGGAGCGATTGGGGCAGGACATTACCCTTCAAGATCTCTTGAATCAATGTCGCTTTGAAGTTCTGGCGACGACCAAACTACCGCTCGCTCTCGATTTCCTCAGCAGCGAACTCAAACATTCCGGTGTTCTTGCTTCCGGGGTGCGTCGCTTGAGCCATTACTTCAGTCCGTTTCAAGCATTCTTGATCGGTCAAGCCGAAGAGGATCGCGGACGGTTTGACTTTCGAACCGCCCTCCGCGTGTTGCAATCCGAGGCAGCCTACAAAGCATCCGATAGCTGGGATGTCCAAGGGCTATTCTTCTTTCAATTTGAAGCCCTCTGCCGAAACCGTCTCACCTACGACGCGGGATTGAAGAGCATGAGCGAAGACCCCGCCTATTCGCCGGAATGGAAAGAATGGTTGCTGATCGTTCGCAACCAATTGGGGTTGGTTGATTTGGCGGACCTCATCTTCGGGCGCAGCCAGGAGTTCGTCACGTACCGGAAACGCCACCTGGGTGAAGATGCCGAGGCAGAATACCCGATTTTGTTCGGGGTTCGCGAGGGGAAGATCGCGTTCGCCAATCGTCGCAAAGAGCCCTTGTTTTTGTTCGCCGCGATGCAGCGGCATCTAGGGTATCCCTCCGTTCCCAAACGGGAATTGGTGGACAATACAATGGAACTGATCCCTCAAATGCAGCGCCGCATCGAACGACTCGAGGCCAGGATCAAGTTCATGGAAGAGGAACAGCGACAAGGGATCGATATCACGAAATTCTACGTCAAAGGAGCCCCACCTGTCGTCGATTTAGACAACCTGGCGGATTGAGGTTGATGCGACCTGCTATTCGGCGTGGTACAATCAGAACTCGATTCTCTCGAACCTATCCTCTCGCCACCTACCGACGAACTCCGCTGAACCAAGTCGAGCGAAATACCCAATGACCGTAGCCGAACAAGTGCAAGCCGACCTAGATCGATTGCAGCGTGCCCGTGAACAAATTGTCACTCAGCTTTCAAAAACCATCGTAGGCCAGCAAGATGTGATCGAACAATTGTTGATCAGCATCTTTGCTCGAGGGCATTGCCTTCTCGAAGGAGTGCCTGGTCTAGCCAAAACGTTGATGATCAGCACGTTGGCAAAAACCATGAGCTTGTCCTTTAGCCGGATACAGTTCACACCCGACTTGATGCCAGCCGACATTACCGGCACCGAGATCATCGAAGAGAACAAGTCCAGCGGGGCACGGGAACGGCGGTTTATGGAAGGACCTCTGTTCGCCAACGTCGTCCTCGCGGACGAAATCAACCGGACTCCTCCCAAGACGCAAGCCGCACTGCTCGAAGCCATGCAAGAGCGTCAGATCACGGTGGGGCGAGTTCGTCACACCTTGCAGGATCCCTTCTTTGTCCTGGCAACGCAAAACCCGATCGAACAGGAAGGGACGTACCCTCTTCCCGAAGCTCAACAAGATCGGTTCATGTTCAAAGTATGGGTTTCGTATCCCACCTTTGACGATGAATTCGAAGTGGCACGGCGCACCACTGGCCGCACGACGGCGGAGATCTCCCCTGTCTTGAGTGGCCCAGAGATTCTCAGCTTGCAAGAATTCATTCGGGGGATCGAGGTCTCCGAGAATGTCATTCGCTACGCGCTGGCGATCGTCCGACAAACGCGGATCGGTCAGGAAGGGATTCCCGACTTTGTTCGCGATCAGTTGGCCTGGGGGGCTGGACCGAGAGCGGTTCAATTCTTGATTCTCGGAGCCAAAGCCAAGGCAGCCCTTTCCGGACGATCCCAAGCCGATACCAGCGACGTTCAATTCTGTGCCAAGCCTGTTTTGCGGCATCGCATCGTGGTGAATTTTGCTGCCGAGAGCGATGGAGTCACCAGCGACACGGTCGTCGATCAACTTCTTCAACACACCCCGACGGCTCAGGACGAATTGTTGCGAGATGCCCGATTCCAAAAACTATTTGCATCCTGAAGCGATTCGACGCATCTCGTCGATGGAACTCAGGGCCCGCAACATCGTTGAGGGCTTCCTGTCCGGGATGCATCGCAGTCCCTACTTTGGGCAATCGGTCGAGTTCGTACAGCACCGCCAGTACGTCCCTGGTGACGATTTGCGCCATATCGACTGGAAGGTTTGGGGGCGGCAAGATCGATTGGTTATCAAGCAGTACGAAGAAGACACGAATCTGCGATGCACGTTGCTGGTCGATGCATCGGCGAGCATGAGTTATGGACGCGGGGCACTGAACAAGTTTGATTACGCGGCGACGATTGCAGCCTGCCTAGCATACCTCTCGCTGCGCCAGCAAGATTCGGTCGGATTGACACTCTTCGATAACGAAATCCGAACCAAACTTCCATGGCGTTCCAGCCGTTCCCACCTCAACACGATTTACCGTTCCCTGCAACAGTCCAAGCCGGCCGACAAGACCGATTTGGCCAAAGTATTTCTCGAGATTAATGATTCCTATCCCAAACGCAGCTTGATGGTGATTGCATCCGATTTTTTGGGAAGCGAAAAGGAATCCCTTCAAGGCCTCGCTGCCCTTCGCAGTGCCGGGCATGACATCCTGGTCTTCCACATTCTCGACGATGATGAATTGGATTTCCCGTTCAATGACCCAACGCGGTTCGAGGGAATGGAGAGCATCGACCAACTCAATTGCAATCCACGAGCGCTCCGGGAGGGCTATCTCGAATCCTTGCAGCGATTTCTCGATCGGGTGCGCCATGCATGCGCCAGCTCCAGGATCGACTATCAATTGATTCGAACCAGTCGAAACATCGATGCCGCACTGACCGCCTACTTGAGCGCTCGCATGGCTCACATGAGAAAGCGGTAACAACCATGCAATTTGGATTCGCACCATTGGCTTGGGGCTTTTTGTTGGTCCTGTTGCCTCTTTTGATCCACTTGATCAATCTGGTTCGGCATCGCCGTACTCCGTGGGCTGCAATGGAGTTCTTGCTCGAGAGCTACCGCAAGAATCGACGGTGGATATGGCTCAAGCAGGCCATGCTTCTCGCGTCGCGGATGCTGGCCATGGCGCTCTTAGTCGCCATGCTTGCCCAGTGGGTGACCGACTCCAAGCTTTTCGCTTGGATGGGGCAAACGACGGTTCATCATTACATCGTCCTCGATGACAGCGCCTCGATGGCCGATACCGCCAATGGAAAATCGGCATATCAAAATGCGCTGACGGCAATTGCTACTATCGCTGCATCCGCCAAACAGGATTCTCAAAATCACTTGATTTCCGTTTTTCGGGCCTCGCGAGCCAATTTGGCCAGCGGTCGGATGACGTACGCACTTGATTCCGGCGCGACCGGTGGCAAGCCGGATTCGCGTCAGGCCGAACCAACGACTCCGCCCATCAACGACAGTCTCCGCGCGGATTCCATCGCCGATTTGTTAGCCCAAACGATTCCAACCGATGCGACGGGATTGTTGTCCAAACTCAATGCCACCAGCCCGACGAGCTTGGAAACGGATCTCGCGATTCCCCTGGATGCCATCGCAACGCTGCTGAAGTCTTCCGATAACGAACGGGCGATCATCTACCTAATGAGCGACTTCCGCACCAAAGACTGGGCCAGCCCTGTGTCTCTGAAACAACGGCTCCAGACCATCAAGAATGAACGCGTTGAATTCCAACTCGTCGATTGCGTCGAGAATCGGCATGAGAATTTGACCATCGTCGCCGTCGAACCACGACAAGAAGTCTTGGCTGCTGGCGTTCCCACAATGATCAATGTCACGATTCGGAACAACGGTACGACACCGGCACGCAATGTCAATGCGCGGATCACCGCGGTAGACTATGGTCAATCCGGCTCGGAACCGAAACCGACGAATCGCTTTTCGGGATTGAGCACGGAACTTCCTCCCTTGGTATTCGAGAGGATCGAAGCGGGAGAAGCGGCGACGCGTAACGTTCAAGTCGTCTTTCCCAAGAGTGGTTCTCACGTCGTCCAGGTCGAACTTCCTCCGGATTCCCTGGCCAATGACAATGTTGCGACCTGTGTCCTGGATATTGCGGATGGTGTGCGTGTATTGCTGGTCGACGGAGACTCGGGAGGAAAACATTCGTTCTTCTTTGAATCCGCTCTCAATCCTGGCGGCAATGCGAAGACCGGTTTAATCATCGCTCGAGAAGGCCCCGAATTCTTGCGAGACACAGATGCCGAATCGCTCGACAGCTACGCATGCATTATCTTGCAGTCGGTCCCGAGTTTGGACCCTCGGGCACTGGCAAACTTGCATCGCTTTGTCAGTCGTGGTGGTGGTCTGTCCCTATGGTTTGGAGATCAAGTAACGGCAACAGACTACATGAGGAGTTACGCAGCGTGGGCCAAGCCGATTCCCGGCGGACTCAACGAGACACCTCTTCTTCCATTTCTGCTACGTGGAGTTGCAGAATTGACCAAGGCTCCCGGTGAAACAACGCCCGATATCATCGCGGACAATCACCCCATTTTTGCTCCCTTGCTCGGGTCGGGCAATTCTCCATTTCAGTTTGTGCGCGTTCAACGATTTGTAGAGATCGATCCTTCGTCTGCCGCCAGTTCGAGCAAGCTTTGGAAATCGGTAGCTACGCTTCGCAATCGGCAGCCACTCTTGGTTGACTATCCAATCGGGGCGGGGCGCGTGTTGGTCGCACTGACGTCGCTCGATCGACGCTGGAGCAACTGGCCACAAGATCCAACTTTCGTGGTGGCGGCTTTAAAAATGGTAGGGTACTTGTCAAGTTTCAAAACCCCCGAGTCGAGCAAGCTGACGGGCGCCGCATTGCGTTGGGATTTCTCCTCGCAGGAATTGCTTCCCGAAACCCAGTTGTTATTCCCCACCCCATCCTCGCGAGCCGTTCGTCCGAGCCTTCAGATCAACGCAACGGCAGTCGGAACCAATGCCCTGCGAGCAACCATCGACAATCGCGATGCTGGAAGCAGCAATGAGGTCGCTCGTGCATTGACCACCTCGGGATTGTTTGAATGGTGGGGTACATCGATCCAAGGAGATTCCGTTGTGAAAAACTTGGCCCGCAATACTTCTCCCTCGGAAGGAGAACTGGAGCGAGTAACTCCTGCGGATTTGAACCGCAGTTTGTCAGGGGTCAAATTTACCTATCGAACAGCCATGTCGGCGGGATCGAGCCTTGCAACCGCTGGCTTGTCCAATCGCAATATGCTGCTGATGGCGTTGCTGGTTTTGCTGTTGTTGGCCGAGCAGTGGCTGGCTTGGAGCGCATCCTATCACTTGCCTAAACGTTGATCGTTCATGAATCCACTCCTTGGGATCCCCGTAACATTTTGCAATGAGCTGTTCTTGGCTCAGGACGATGTGCGCGTCTATTACCAATGGATGCGGATGGATCAATTGGATCAGTGGCATCATTGGTTTTTGTTGATTTGTTGCGTCCTTGGAATCGCCAGCTGGGTGGTGTATTGGTATCGCAAGGACTGGGAAGAGCTTCCTAAATCGATTGGCTACGCGCTGTTGATCCTACGGTTAACTGCCTTGATCGGTATCTTGATCTTCTTCTTCGACTTGCAGAAGCGGAGCGAACGACGCGACGTACGCTCTTCGAGAGTGGCTGTGCTAGTCGATACTTCGCTGAGCATGACGATGCCAGTGGATGATTCTAAAGCGGCCCCGAGTGCACCCGCGGAGGGAGACTCCGGTGCAGCCATCCGTTTCAGCGCTGCCGCGTCATCCGCGGGGCTTAGCCGTATCGCCGCCGTACAGAACCATTTGTCTCAGAGCGGCTTGATAGAAAAGTTGCAACAGCAACACGATACCACGGTGTACCGTTTCGATTCCGGGTCACGACCGGCGACGGTTGCATCGTTTGTGAAGCAGAAGAGTGCCGCGGATGTCGAGGCGGAACCCGTCGCGCGCGATGCACTGTTGCGTTCACTTCGCTGGACCGCTTGGACGGGTACGGCCATGGCATTCTTCTCGGTCGCCCTTTTGATCGGCTCGCTAATTTTTCGAGCGCTCGGGAATGCCCAGGGACTGCTTTCCTATTTGATCCTGGCGGGCGTGGTCGGCTCGATCAGCGGCTTCGTCGTGGCAGCGACGGCCGTACTGCGAGCCGACACATTCCCATGGACCGCGCTTTGGAGCAACGGCTCAATCGATGCCGCTCCCATCGACAAGCCGATCAACGATCCGCTCGAGCTACCGAAGAAACCGAGTGAGATCCCTTGGGAGACATTGCTCGCAGCGAACGGTACAGAGTCTCGGCTCGGCGACGCAATCCATTCGATTCTGGAACAAGAGAATGGTTCGACCTTGGCAGGCATTGTGGTCCTTACCGACGGAAGGAGCAATGCTGGCTTGGATCCAATCAATGTCGTGAACGATGCCGCAACGCAAGAAGTCAAATTGCACACAGTCGGTTTGGGGACAAACAAGAACCCAATCAATGTTAGGTTGCTCGATGTGGAAGCTCCGAAACGGGTTTTCCCCGGCGATCGGTTTCGAATCACCGCGTTGGTGCAAGCATCCGGAATGCGCGGCGTCACCGTTCCGATCCAACTCAAGCGCCGGCCTGGAGGACAATCGAATGTCGGTCCCACTGTGGAAGAAGAGAGATCGATCCTTCTCGGCGAAGAAGACGAAATCAATAGTGTCGTGTTCGAAGTGGAGCCCAAGGACGTAGGGCAATGGATCTACGAGGTGCGCGTGTTGTCTCCAGGCCAAGACTCCAACCCCACCGACAATATCTCAGAAAGCGAAGTCCGTGTCGTCGAACCCAATTCCACGATCCTGATCATCGCGGGAGGTCCAACGCGTGAGTACCAGTTCGTTCGAAATTTGCTGTATCGTGAACCGACCGTTCAGTCGCATGTTTACTTGCAATCAGGCAGTCCAGGCGTTTCTCAGGAAGCCAAGCGACTGCTGACCGAGTTCCCGAAGACCCGAGCGGAAATGAGCCAATACGATGCTGTCATCGCTTTCGATGCGGATTGGATGGCCTTGAGCGCAGAACAAATCAATGTCCTGGAGCAATGGATTTCCGAGCAATCCGGCGGCTTGATCCTCGTAGCTGGGCCGGTATCCACACCGAAATGGGCCGGCAATCAAGGGAATGGAAATCGGATCGCAGAGGTCATCCGAGGTTTGTCGCCCGTGGTGATGAATAGTCGCGGAGCGCGGTTGGTCTCCATCGGTCGCTTCGAATCGGAAACCGCTTGGCCGATCACCTTTTCTTCCGATGCGTGGTCCAGCGAATTCATCCAGATCGGCAAGACATTGGAGGAAAGCCAAAAGGCTTGGAAGGATTTTCAAGGCGTTTACAGCTTCTTCGCTTGCTATGAACCCAAGCCCGCAGCGACGGTCATCGGAACGTTTTCTGATCCGACGACGGTGGTCAACGGCGCTTATCCGATCTATCTAGCAACCCAGTTTTATGGCTCGGGTCGCGTCGCGTTTCAGGGGGGGGGCGAGTTCTGGAGGCTTCGCGAAGTTGGAGAAACATTCTTTGATACGTACTACACCAAACTCATTCGCTGGGCGGGACAAGGCCGATTGATGCGAGACTCCGATCGGGGAATCTTGCTCGTCGACAAGGAACAAGCCGTCGTCGGCGATCAAGTCATGGTGCGCGCCGTTCTGCGGGATGCTCAGTTCCAACCCATCGTTGCAACCGAAGCCAATGCAAAACTCATCGAACCGGGTGGTCGCTCGTCACCTCTCCGATTGCAACCTCTTCCGGATCCAACCCAAGCAGGTGTCTTCATCGGACAATTTGTGACGAAGAAAACGGGGACATATGAAGTTCAATTACCTGTTGGCTCGCTCGCGGACCAAGTCATCTTGACGCAGCAGGTAGTGGTTCGCGTGCCGGCACTCGAAATTCAACGCCCGCAGCGAAATGATGTGCTACTCAATGAACTCGCTGTGCGAACCGGAGGCAAGTACTGGATCGGTTTGGATTCGCTGCAAGCCCCTGGAGAAACTTCCAATGGTCTGTCCCTACCAGCATCCATCAAGCCACGCGATCAGGTCAATTTCTTGCCCAATGCTCCCGATCGCGAATTCCAGCAACGCTTGTTGACCTTGTTGATGGCATTGATTGCCGGCGCGCTCGCGTTGGAATGGCTAACACGACGGCTGAGTCGTCTGGCCTAGATCACGAGCCATGGATTCGGTCATTCCATTCGACCAAACGAGCAACCTAGTCAACGTCTCGGCGATACTCGCTCCATTGGATACCGAGTTTGCGCATTTTGGCCCGCAAGGTGTGCGGGTTGATCTTAAGCGCCGCGGCCGCACCCCGCTTCCCTTCGATTTGTCCGCTAGATACGACCAAAGCTCGTTCAATCGTCCGCTTGATAGAATCGTTCAGGGAATCCAAGCGTTGTTCGTCTTGGAAACCTGGCATCTCACCGGTCTTTGCAATGACTGGGACGGGCGTCGATTCAGGAATGACTTCGTAGAAGGTCGGCTCATCCGGGACCGGTGGTGGTTGGTAGCGTTGCGCGATGCCTATCCCGAGCGCTGTCGCGATATCTAATCGTGCGCCGCGTCCGAGAATGACCGCACGATCCATCACCGCTTGCAATTCCCGGATATTGCCTGGCCAATTGTATTCAATGAGTTTTTCAATGTCGGCTTGGGAAGGCTCCACCATCGGCATTCCAAAGCTGGCAGCCGCTTTCTTTGCAAAATGCTTTGCCAGTGCGGGGATATCTTCGATCCGCTCGCTCAAACGAGGAAGCAAAATCGGAAACATATTGATGCGATACCAGAGGTCTTCTCGGAAGCTTCTTTGATGCACCATGGTCGCCAGATCGCGGTGCGTCGCAGCGACAATTCGCACATCGACATGAATCGTCTGCTGCCCACCAACCCTTTCGATTTGCTTCTCTTGAAGGACCCGCAACAACCGGACTTGTGCGGCCAGGGGCAATTCACCGATCTCGTCCAGGAATAGGGTGCCACCATGCGCTCGCTCAAACCAACCTTTGCGTTGATCGGATGCACCCGTAAAGCTTCCTCGCTCATGTCCGAAGAGTTGCGAATCGATCAACTCGGTAGGAATGGCACCGCAATTGACTCGCAAAAACGGTTGGGAAGATCGAGTGGATCTCGCATGGATCGCGCGAGCCACAACCTCTTTGCCCGTACCCGTATCCCCTAGGATCAACACCGGCATATCCGAGGCCGTGACGAGTTGCACTCGCTCCATGACTGTCCGCAGGCCGGAATCAGCGCCCACGATGACTTCCTTAAGAGACTTGCGATCCTCGGCGGACGACGCGACCGAACTATCACTCAAGGATGTTGATTGCTTCTTGGGCTCGATCGAATGTTGGAGCAGCAGCCACAATGGTTCTCCCCATCGCTCAAGGTGCGCAAATTGTTCTTCGCGAAGCGAACGACCCAATTCGACGGCCAAGACGGCAACCCCTAAGCAATCGACCTCCTGGGTGGGATTGGGGGATCGCAAAGGAATGGCCAAGGCCTCGTTAGAGACCGTGTCAGGAACAAGATGAGCCAGTTTGCCAGAGCGCTTTGGACTGGATTGACGCACGAGATCCCCTCCGACTGACCACTTATAAAGTTCGGTCCATTTGGCATCGGAGCAAGTGATCGTCTCGGGCTCCACTTGACCTCCGTCATGGCGATCCGCTGTCGCGATTCGTTGCAGCGTCTTGGTTTCAGAGTCGAGTCGATGGATGGTCAGGCTCTGGAGAGGAGCTACCGATCGCAGCAGTTTGAAAACTTCTTCGATCGATTCCGACGAGCACTTGCTCCAGGACGCCAAAGACCACGCCGACAGCAGCGGTTCTAGATTGATGGAAGCACTCATCCGGCTATCCGTTCCGTTTCTATCCTTGATTCGAACTATTTCCGCTAGCGGCGAACGGCCAGCCATTGGATTATTGGTAACTTCCACGCCGTCTCTCTCTCTTGATAGTCTCGCCTAGAATACAACCTTCCGCGGATCGATCTGGGAAAGCGATTAGGCGATATCCATTTGCTCATTTCCGAAAGGCACCCTCGAACCCCGCATGCATTCGCAGGGCTCCGAACAAACACGGGTGATTCGATGTGGAAAAAGCAAACCACGTGAAGAGCGAATCTTGTGCCAGTAAAAATCACGCTTAGTTCCGTTGCGGAAGATAGGGAGGCAGCAAATTCGCTGGGCGTGTTAGCTTATTTGCTGGGGATCTTAATTGCAATTCGTTGGTTGGGCAACAGATCCGTGAGTGTCGTTCCCTGTTTCTGAAAACCAGCCAGAAGGAGGTGGTTGGCGCAGGGATTGCAAAACAGGGTCCGTACGGGTGCGATTTCCAGCAAATTTTCCGTTGGCCGGAACCCTGTTGTGGTAGATCGAGTTGGGACCGATCGCCAAGAACATGAAATGCGATACCCTTTGGTTTTTAGAACCAGTTTTTCATCCATGAGTTGGCTTTTGGGGATCGGGATCGGCGTTCGGGTTGGAGTGTGGCGTACGCCGCATCCACAGGATGTCGGCCAGGGGACCCGGTGCTGGCCAGCAAGCACGATCGTCTCGAGAAATAAGTTCATTAGAGGAAGTTATGAGCAATCAGCGATTGGGGATCGGCAGCATTGGTTGGTTTTTGCTAATCGGAATCGGGTTCCTCGGGTGTGATTCCAGCACGCCCAGCACGGTGGGATCGGCCGGGACCACCAAAACCCGGAAACTGCTGAACGTCTCCTACGACCCAACCCGCGAATTGTACGTTGAATTCAATCAAGCCTTTGCCGAGCATTGGAAGGAGCTTCACGGAGAGTGGGTCGATGTCGACCAATCCCACGGTGGATCGGGACAGCAATCGCGAGCGGTCACCGAGGGGTTGAGCGCGGATGTCGTTTCTCTCGCGCTGTCGGGGGACATCGATGTGATCGCCAAGAAGTCTGGGTTGATCGCGCAAGATTGGCAATCGCGACTTCCGAACAACAGTTCACCTTACACATCGACGATTGTCTTCTTGGTACGGAAGGGTAACCCAAAGAAGATCACGGATTGGGGAGACCTTGTTCGGGATGATTTGAAGGTGATTACCCCCAACCCCAAAACGGGAGGGGGTGCACGCTGGAATTACTTGGCTGCTTGGGGATTCGCACTCCAGCGCGAACTGGGTGATCTCAAAAAGGTTCGCGATCCTGCCTTCGCCGAGGAGGTTCGACAAGCTACAGAAAAAGCCAAGAGCTTTATTCAACGGCTCTATTCCAATGTTCCTAAATTGGACAAATCAGCCCGAGCGGCAACGAACACCTTTATACAGAGCCAAATCGGGGACGTTTTGTTGGCTTGGGAAAACGAAGCTTTTCTCGCAATGCGAGAATTGGGATCCGATCAAGTCGAAATGGTTGTACCGAGCTTGAGTATCCGCGCGGAACCCCCAGTGGCCGTGGTTGACTCCAACGCCCGCGCTCATGGAAATGAAGAATTGGCGAAAGAGTATTTGAATTACCTCTACAGCGAACGAGGTCAGCAGATCGTTGCGAAGAACTTCTATCGACCCCGCCAAACCGAATTGACCGACCCCAAAATCCTTTCCCAGTTTGCCGATGTCCAACTCTTTGAAATCACCGATGTCGTCTCGGGCTGGGACGAAGCCCAAGAGCTGCACTTCAAAGATCGAACAGGGATTTTCGATCAAGTGTATCAGGTCAAGCCGTGAGGTACGTTTTGTTTTCAAGGCGGCAACGGGAGGCTGCTGAATGAACCTATCGAGACCTGTCAGGGCCAGGCGCCTTCCGGGATTTGGCCTAACGTTCGGCTTCACGTTGTTCTACCTGACGATCATCGTTTTGATACCGTTGTTGGCCCTCTTATTGAAATCCCTATCGATGCCCTGGAGCGAATTCGTCGCC
>Ga0194055_10001043_pt1 | contig 22568 bp, 26 predicted proteins | sample SepL449m_MetaG_FD_155482 | JGI IMG/M metagenome (GOLD analysis project Ga0194055, IMG submission 155482) | Anoxic zone freshwater microbial communities from boreal shield lake in IISD Experimental Lakes Area, Ontario, Canada - Sep2016-L442-9m | ecosystem: Environmental > Aquatic > Freshwater >... | reverse complement strand
AGCCAGCCATGTGGTGGGCTACATCGGGCGCATCAACCAAAAAGAAAAAGAGCAAATCGAAGAGAGCGACGATGAAGGCAATTACCGCGGTACGCAATACATCGGCAAGCTTGGCGTAGAGCAACGCTACGAACGCGAGTTGCATGGCATCACAGGTGTGCAGGAAGTCGAAACATCGGTTGGCGGCCGCGCTGTTAGGCGACTTGCAAGTCGACCCGCCACACCGGGTCAAAACGTCGTGTTGTCCATCGACATGAAATTACAAAAGATGATTGAAGACGTGTACGGCGAGCGGCGCGGTGCATTGGTTGCACTCGACCCCCGCACAGGTGAAATCTTGGCCTTTGTAAGCAAGCCCACGTTCGATCCCAATTTATTTGTCGATGGCATCGACAGCGAAAGCTGGAAACTCTTGAGTGAGTCAATCGACAAGCCGCTGTTAAATCGAGCCATGCGAGGCACCTATCCACCGGGCTCAACCTACAAACCTTTCATGGCCATGGCAGCCCTTGAAACTGGCAAACGCAGCGCCAGCGAAATCATCAATGACGCCGGTTCTTGGACCTATGGTGGACACACTTTTAGAAGTCACGGCGATGTTGGCTTGGGGCCTGTTGACATGGTCAAGTCCATCGTGCTTTCTAGCAATGTTTACTACTACTCGCTGGCCAACACCATGGGCGTTGACACCATTCATGACTTCATGAAACCACTCGGCTTTGGCCAAATCACAGGCGTCGATTTACCCGGTGAACTGCGCGGCACCTTGCCCAGCACCGAATGGAAAAAGAAAACTTATAAAAAGCCAGAGCAACAACGTTGGTATGGCGGTGAAACTATTTCGCTGGGCATTGGACAAGGCTACAACGCATTCACCATGCTTCAGTTGGCAACCGCCACCAGCACATTGGCCAATGGCGGCATTTACCGCAAGCCCCGTTTGGTCATGGCCACCCAAGATCCCATCCAACGCGTAGACCGCGCTGTTTCCGGTGAAGAGCCTGTCAATTTAGGTTTCAAGCCAGAAAACGTGGCAGTGGTTCATCAAGGTTTGATCGGTGTCGCCAAAGAGGGCACCGCTGCACGTGTGTTTGCTGGCACACCTTATCAAAGCGCCGGCAAAACAGGCACAGCGCAAGCCGTGACCATTGGGCAAAAAGACAAATACAACGCCAGCAAGTTGGACGAGCACCAACGTGATCATGCTTTGTACATGGCCTTTGCACCCGCAGAGAACCCCCAAATTGCGTTGGCCATCGTGGTCGAAAACGCAGGCTTTGGTGCCGCGCAAGCCGCGCCCATTGCCAGGCGCATTTTTGATTATTGGTTAGTGGGCGACTACCCCAGCGAACAAGACATTGAAGCTTCTCAAAAAGGTTTAGCTTCAACACCCATCGGTGTGCGAAGACGCAAGGACGATATTCAACTTGTCCCAAGTGAAGGCGTAGTGGGTGGTGTGAAGAATCGTTGATTCAACACATCAGCTCATTGCGGCTCAATGCCAGCGCGCTTGGCAACGCCCGCCCATTTCTGAAAGTCGCTCTTGATCAAATTGGCAAACTCTGATGGCGAACTGCCCACAGGCTCTGCACCTTCGGCAGCCAATTTTTCTTTGATCTCTTTGCTTTGCAATGCCTTGATCATCTCTGCATTGAGGGCTTGAATAATTGCGGGCGGTGTGCCAGCTGGCGCCACCAAGCCATACCACTGCAAAGAAACATAGTTGGGCACGCCGGCTTCCATCACAGTGGGCACATCTGGCAAGATGTCCAAGCGTTTACTGCCTGACACAGCCAAGGGGCGAACTTTGCCAGACTGAATGTGGGGCATCACTGTGAGCGCATTGGAGAACATGCCATTGACCTGCCCGCCCAACAAGTCTGTGACTGCTGGCGAAGTCCCTTTGTAGGGCACATGCAATGTTTGAATGCCTGCCATGTAATTGAACAACTCCATGGACATGTGCGGCGAGGTACCCACACCTGCACTGGCGTAATTCAATGCACTCGCATCTTTTTTGGCCAACGCAATCCAGTCTTTTAATTGGTTGGCTTTCACGCCAGGATGAATGACAAAAATATTGGGCGCAGTGGCAGCCAAAGAGATGGGCGCAAAGTCTTTGATGGGGTCGTAGTTCACCTTCTTGTACAAAATAGGATTCAAGACCAAAGGGCTGGGCACAAACAACAAGGTGTAGCCATCTGAGGGTGCGTGCGCTACGGCCTCTATGCCAATGAGGTTGCCTGCGCCTGGTTTGTTTTCCACATAAAAGCTTTGGCCCAATGCACTGGTAAATGCCTTAGCAAGCAATCTGCCAATGATGTCTGTACCACCGCCAGGAGCCGAAGGCACCACAATCTTGACGGGCTTGGCGGGATAGGTTTGCGCAGTCGACTCGCCTGGTGTGATTAGCAGCAGTCCCGATAAAACGACCAAGGGCATGAGCATTTGGCGCATGCTGTGTTGTGTGAGTTTAGCCATGTGCGTGAAGTTTTTGGTGTGTTAAATCAATGGGCTTGGCAGCGATCAAAACAAAAGCAATGACACAAGGCTCAGTGCCGTTGTTAACCCAATTGTGAATGGTGCCTCTTTGCACCAAAACATCACCATGTTGCAAGTGAACAATTTGCCCGTCGATGTCCATGGCAATCGAGCCGGCCATCACCACGGCATAGTCAATGGTTTCAGTTCGGTGATTGCGCGGCGCAACGCCCGGGTCGTATTGAACAATTCGAAACACGCTGTCTTCTTTGCCCAAGACTGAAACGTCTCTTGAGTAACCATCAGCAGGGTCTGAGTTATCTACTGGCAGCTTGCCTGTTGACCACACCACACAGCTTTGGTGGAAATCTCTTCTAGAAAGAATGTTGGTGCACAACTCATCGTGCGAAACAATGGCCTTGCCATTTTGATCATGACCTGTCACAACGCGGCGAATTTTCATGGGGCGACACTCTTTAAGAACACAAGCACATGGGTGGCAATGGTTGCCACCAAATGTCACCATCCTACCTTCGCGAAGAAGAGTGAACGTAGAAAACTGTGAGACTTTGTGAGGGAAGGCTGAGAGAGTGGCTCAACTCAACAAAACATCAACTTTTATGTTTTATTATAGAAATTGTATTTAATGAAGAGGTCAAATTCTCAACAATTTCTTCATCAACAGCAAAAGATTGGTGCGGCTGGCGGGGATCGAACCCACGACCCTTGGCTTCGGAGGCCAATACTCTATCCACTGAGCTACAGCCGCGCCTGATTCATTGCTGAGAGTGGAGGCCGATTATGGCATGCGCCCCCTGATTTCGAGGATTTCTAAGGCCCGCCCAAAAGTCTCGGAGGTTATAATCGAAAGTTGATTCCGATCAACCGGACACATCAGTTCACTAGAGATTCATTGAGGACGCTATGAGCGACAACAGCCACGATCAAGCCCACGAAGACCACACTGGCCCGGTCAAAACCCCCAAGCAAATGTTGATGTTGAGCTTTGCCTCTTTCGTCATTCCGGTCTTCATCATCATTGGCCTGGTGTACTACGTCACCTCCGCCAACAAAACGGCCCCTGGTGGCGATACCGAGCGTGCTGTTGCAGAGCGCATTCAAAAAGTAGGCACCGTTGAAATTCGCGATGCCAACCGCCCCTTGAAGGCTGGCCAAGAGGTTTACAAGGCGCAATGTGCTGCCTGCCACGAAGCGGGTCTCGCAGGTGCTCCCAAGTTTGCAGATGCAGGCGCATGGGCACCTCGCATCAAAACGGGTTACGACGCTTTGCTTAATTCTGCGCTGAAAGGCAAAAACGCCATGGGCGCACAGGGCGGCGGCGACTACAGCGACCTGGAAATTGGCCGTGCTGTTGTCTACTTAACCTCTGCAGCTGGCGGCAAGTTCAAAGAGCCCGAAGCACCCGCAGCCGAGAAAAAATAATTCAAACAGCATAGCCCTTGAATGAGGGCTTGCTTCTCTAACCGCTTGATGCAAATCAGAGCGGTTTTTTATTGGTGGCGTCGGGACTGAGGGTGTAGCCAAAACGCTTTGGCATGTCTGCAGCCATCAAGGACTCTAGCGGCCACAATGCCAGCTCCAAGCCCTCTGCCGCTTTGGCCACATCCAAGGTGTGCAGCAAGCCAAAGCCCATGGCTGTTTGAAAATACACGCGCCCTGCTTCGTCTGTGTAACAAATGTGAGCTTGCGTTTCTGGGCCCGTTTGTGCTGTCAATTTGAAATCAGAAGACAGCCGCCAAACAAAGGGCGTGGCTGCCAACTCCACATACACACGCTGCGGCCCATTTTGAAAAAACCAGGCGCCCGTTGCATCTGCGGCGTAGTTGCGGTGAATGAACTCAATCAATTTTTCATGTTGCAGCAAGGACCCCTTGGCGCCTGGCACGCCACTTTGAAAGCTGCCAAGCGCTTGCGCGGGGTCATCTCTCAGGTACCAATGCCCGCGTTCATCCAAACCCAGCCAAGCAAAACAGTTGGGCACGTTGGGCCACTTGGCCATGGCTTGTCTGACAATATCGTCCATGCTTTGAATCTTAGTGGATGTGCTGCAACAACCATTGGCCCACAGCCTCTGGCATGGCTTTCAAATGCCCTGGCCACAAACCACTTGCAAAGCCAACATGACCCCCACCGTCTGGTTGCCAGAGCGTTACGTGAGCACTGACTTTGTCTGAAGTTGGCAAACTGTTTGAAGGGATGAAGGGATCGTTCTTGGCATTCAATGCCAATGCAGGCAGCGCAATGTTGCCCATGTGCTGCAAAGCCGAAGCGCGCAGCCAATAGTCGTCGGTGTTTTTAAAACCATGCAAGGGCGCTGTGAAGACATCGTCAAACCCATAAAGATCTTGAGCAGCCATGAGTTTGTTGGCATCAAACAAGCCAGGATACTGCTTGAGTTTGGCCATGGCTTTGGGCTTCATGCTGCGCAAAAACATGCGTGTGTAAACCTGTCGGTTAAAGCCTTCACCGATAGCATGGCCACTGGCGGTCAGGTCTAAAGGTGAACAAATTGAAGCCACTGCATTGACAATTTTTTGCGCAGACTGGCCATGCTCTCCGGCCCACCGCATCAAGGCATTGCCACCCAAAGAAACGCCAGCTGCCAAAAGCCCAGGCCGATGTTGTGCATCGATCATTTGTTTGAACTTGCGCAGCACATGGTCCACCTCTTCATGATCGCCTGAGTGATAGGCACGCGGCGCCAAGTTCAAGGTACCACTGCAACCTCTGAAGTGAGGCACGGCAATGTCGCACCCATTTTGCAATCCCCAATCGGCAAAGGCTTGAGAGTAGTGACTGCCTGAGGAGCCTTCCAAGCCATGAAACAAGACCAGCAAGGGTTTCGAAATCTGAGGCGTGTTGGCTTCACAAAAATCAACATCTACAAAGTCATCATCGGGCGTGGTCCAACGCTCACGTCGCCATTGAGGCGCCGTTGCCTCAAACCTGCGTGACCACCGTGCTGGCCAAATGGTTTGCAAATGGCCGCCGGGCAACCATGAGGGTACTGAGTAGTCTGTCAATGAAGTACTGAAGGGGTAGAGGAGACTTCTGCGGGGGCATTGGGTGTGCCCGGACTTGCATGGTGCGCCACCATGCGCCAGCCTTGCGGTGTCTTGTGATACACATTGGTGGTGAGCACATAGGCCGTTTGCGGGCCATCGGAGCCTAGCACTTCAACCCGTTCAACCAAATGGTGCATGGCACTGGCCAATGAATCGACTTTGTGAACATTCGTCGGGTGCGCTTGCACCGTGCCATTGGCAAACATGGCTTCAAAAGTGGCGCGAATGGCGCCCGAGCCAATTAAGCGTGGGCCACCCGGATGCACACACACAATTTCTTCTTCATCGGCCCAACACGCCATCAAACGCTCTATGTCGCCCTGCCTCAGTGCGTTATAAAACGCGGCCTCGATGTCGTCCGGATTGCCGCCCAATGTAGCGGCTTGAAGTTTGGCTTTGCGCATGGTGTCCTTAGCAACAAAAAACCCGGCGTGCGCCGGGTTTCAGAAAACTTGTCAGCGTGTTCAACGCCCACATTTTATTTTTTAGTGCGGAACTTGCGCAAGGCTGCCAGTTGCGCTGCAAACACAGCCAACTCACTTTGCGCACGCGCCATGTCGATTTCAGACTTGGCATTGCGAAGAGCGTCCTCTGCTGCAGCTTTTGCAGCATTGGCTTTTTCTTCGTCCAAGTCTTTACCGCGAATGGCAGTGTCAGACAACACGGTCACGTGGTCGGGTTGCACTTCCAAAATACCGCCAGCCACGAAAACAAACTCTTCGGTGCCGTCGGTTTTTTCGATGCGAACAGAGCCAGCCTTGATGCGTGAAATCAACGGTGTGTGACGGGGGTAAATGCCCAACTCGCCGGCTTCACCAGGCAAGGCCACAAAACGGGCTTCACCTGAGAAGATGGACTCTTCGGCACTGACCACATCAACGCGGATGGTGTTCATAATTTGTTCCTTGAAAAGGGTTTACAAAAATGGCTTACGCCATTTTCTTGGCCTTTTCGAAGGCTTCGTCAATGGTGCCGACCATGTAGAACGCTTGCTCGGGCAAGTGATCGCACTCGCCAGCCACAATCATCTTGAAACCGCGAATGGTTTCAGCCAATGTGACGTACTTACCAGGTGAGCCTGTGAAGACTTCAGCAACGTGGAAAGGCTGCGACAAGAAACGCTGAATCTTACGGGCACGGGCCACAGCCAACTTGTCTTCGGGCGCCAAGTCGTCCATGCCCATAATGGCAATGATGTCGCGCAGTTCGCGGTAACGCTGCAATGTACCTTGCACAGCGCGCGCTGTTTCGTAGTGATCGAGACCCACGACCAAAGGATCGAGCTGACGGCTTGTAGAGTCCAAAGGATCAACCGCGGGGTAGATGCCCAAAGAAGCGATGTCACGAGACAACACCACAGTGGAGTCTAAGTGAGCAAAGGTGGTAGCAGGTGATGGGTCGGTCAAGTCATCGGCAGGCACGTAAACGGCTTGGATGGAAGTGATGGAGCCCACTTTGGTCGAGGTAATACGCTCTTGCAAACGGCCCATTTCTTCGGCCAGTGTAGGCTGGTAACCCACAGCTGAAGGCATACGACCCAACAAGGCGGACACTTCGGTACCGGCCAATGTGAAGCGGTAGATGTTGTCCACGAAGAACAACACGTCCTTGCCTTCGTCACGGAAAGATTCGGCAATGGTCAAGCCTGTGAGGGCCACGCGCAAACGGTTGCCTGGTGGCTCGTTCATCTGACCGTACACCATGGCCACTTTGGACTCTGGCAAGTTTTCTAAGTTCACCACGCCTGAGTCAGCCATCTCATGATAGAAGTCATTGCCTTCACGCGTACGCTCACCCACACCGGCGAACACGGACAAGCCGCTGTGCGCTTTGGCGATGTTGTTGATGAGTTCCATCATGTTCACGGTTTTGCCCACACCGGCACCACCGAACAGGCCCACTTTACCGCCCTTGGCGAAGGGGCAAACCAAGTCAATCACCTTGATGCCGGTTTCCAGCAATTCTTGTGATGGGCTGAGTTCCTCATAAGCAGGCGCTTTGCGGTGAATGGACGCAGTGAGTTCTTGGCTGACTGGGCCGCGCTCGTCAATGGGCGCGCCGAGCACGTCCATGATGCGGCCCAATGTGGCTTTGCCAACAGGCACCGTGATGGGGTTGCCGGTGTTGGACACCATCAAACCGCGGCGCAGACCGTCAGAGGAGCCGAGCGCAATGGTTCGCACCACGCCGTCACCAAGTTGCTGCTGCACTTCCAATGTGAGGGCAGAGCCATCCATTTTCAGAGCATCATAAATTTTGGGCATTTGATTGCGTGGAAATTCCACGTCAACCACGGCACCAATACATTGAACAATTTTTCCTTGGGCTTGCATTTTTCGCTCCAATAATTTGAATTAGCTGAACTGTCTTAACCGTCTTAACCGCTGATCGCCGCAGCGCCAGAAACGATTTCAGACAATTCTTTCGTGATGGCTGCTTGACGGGTTTTGTTGTAAACGAGTTTGAGCTCGCCAATCACATTACCCGCGTTGTCTGTTGCAGCCTTCATGGCCACCATGCGAGCAGCGTGCTCGGAGGCCATGTTTTCTGCAACAGCCTGGTAAACCAAAGCTTCCGCGTAACGAACCAACAAGTCGTCAATGACAGCTTGTGCATCGGGTTCGTACAAATAGTCCCAACCATGTTGCGCGCCAGCGGCCTTGGTTTGAGATTCCATCTTGTCGGCCGACAAAGGCAACAACTGATCGATGGTGGGCTGTTGGGCCATGGTGCTGATGAATTTGTTGTAGCAAAGGTAAACCGCTCTTAACTCACCATTGGCATACGCATCGAGCATGACCTTGACGGGGCCGATGAGTTTTTCCAAATGCGGCTTGTCGCCCAAGTGAGTGACGTGCGAGATGACCTTGGCACCCACACGGTTGAGGAAACCCAAACCTTTGCTGCCAATGGCCACTGCCTGCACAGTTTTGCCAGCCGATTGCGTTGCGCGCAATTGGGTGGTGACTGCACGCAACAAGTTGGTGTTCAAACCGCCGCACAAACCTTTGTCTGTGCTGACCACAATGAAGCCAACGGCTTGGCCGTCGGAGTGCTTCATGTAAGCATGCACATATTCAGGATTGGCCTGGCCGAGATGACTCGCAATGGCGCGAATTTTCTCGGCGTAAGGGCGAGCCGTGCGCATGCGCTCCTGCGCCTTGCGCATTTTGGAGACGGAAATCATCTCCATCGCTTTGGTGATCTTCTTGGTGTTTTCCACCGATTTGATCTTGGTGCGTAGTTCCTTGCCCGATGCCATCAGAGGCTCCTTTTGGTCAGGTAGAAATTAAGCAAAAGATTTCTTGAAGGCGGCCACAGCAGCGTTCAACTCGGCTTCAGCATCTTTGTCCAAAGCTTTGCTCTCTTCGATCTTGGCCAACAGTGCGGCACTTTTGTCTTTGAGGTACGCGTGCAAACCACTTTCGAAGGACAAAACTTTCTTCACGTCCACATCGTCCATGAAACCTTTGTTGACGGCGAACAAAGAAGCGCCCATCAAGCTGATGGACAAGGGGCTGTACTGCGCCTGCTTCAAGAGTTCGGTCACGCGGGCACCGCGGTCGAGTTGTTTGCGTGTCGATTCGTCCAAGTCGGAAGCAAATTGCGCGAACGCAGCCAATTCACGGTACTGCGCCAAGTCGGTACGGATACCGCCAGACTGACCCTTGATGACTTTGGTTTGAGCCGAGCTACCCACGCGAGACACTGAAATACCAGCGTTAATCGCAGGACGGATACCGGCGTTGAACAAAGATGTTTCCAAGAAAATTTGGCCGTCGGTAATCGAAATCACGTTGGTTGGCACGAAGGCTGACACGTCGCCAGCTTGCGTCTCAATGATCGGCAAAGCTGTGAGTGAACCTGTTTTGCCTTTGACAGCGCCTTTGGTGAAGTGCTCGACATAGTCAGCATTGACACGGGCTGCACGCTCGAGCAAACGGCTGTGGAGATAGAACACGTCGCCGGGGTAAGCTTCGCGGCCTGGTGGGCGACGCAAAAGCAATGACACCTGACGGTAAGCCACAGCTTGCTTAGACAGATCGTCATAAACGATCAATGCGTCTTCGCCGCGGTCGCGGAAATACTCGCCCATGGTGCAACCCGAGTAGGCTGACACGTATTGCATGGCTGCAGACTCAGAAGCAGAAGCCGCCACCACAATGGTGTAAGCCATGGCGCCAGCTTGCTCCAACGCGCGAACCACGTTTTTGATGGAAGAAGCTTTTTGACCAATCGCCACATACACGCAGGTCATGTTCTGACCTTTTTGGTTGATGATGGCGTCGATGGCCACAGCTGTTTTACCAGTCTGACGGTCACCAATGATCAATTCACGCTGACCACGGCCCACGGGCACCATGGAGTCAATGGACTTCAAGCCTGTTTGCATGGGCTGGTCAACTGATTTACGTGCGATCACACCCGGCGCAACCTTTTCGATCACGTCGGTCATCTTGGCGTTGATAGGGCCTTTGCCGTCAATCGGCTGGCCCAAAGCGTTGACCACACGGCCAATGAGTTCGGGGCCGACTGGCACTTCCAAAATGCGGCCGGTACATTTAACCGTGTCGCCTTCAGAGATGTGCTCGTACTCGCCCAAAATCACGGCGCCGACTGAGTCGCGCTCTAAATTCAAAGCCAAACCGTAGGTGGCGACACCCGCGGCTGTAGCGGGGAACTCAAGCATCTCGCCTTGCATCACGTCAGACAAACCATGCACGCGCACGATACCGTCAGTGACCGACACCACGGTGCCTTGGTTGCGGATGTCTGCCTCAGAAGACAAACCTTGAATTCGGCTCTTGATCAGCTCAGAAATTTCTGCTGGATTGAGTTGCATGACTCTTTCCTTCTTTCTTTAAATAGATCTGGGCTCTCGCTGCATCAAGCAGTGAGAGCCGCTTTCATTTGTTCCAGACGGGCCTTGACAGAGGTGTCTAACACCTCGTCTCCCACGACCACGCACACGCCACCAATCAGTGACGCATCGATCTCAACTTTGACATTGAGTTTGCGGCCAAAGCGTTTTTCAAGTGTTCCGGACAGATCGGCCAAAGCGGCTGCATCGATGGGGAAAGCACTGTGAACGATCGCATCGGCTGTGCCGCCTTGTGCATTTTTCAATGCGCGAAATTGACTGGCAATTTCAGGCAAGGCCACAAGTCGGTGGTTTTCAATGGTCAATCGCAAAAAGTTCTGCGCCGCTGCTGGCAACGTGCTTTTCACGACGCCAGAAATCAGATCGAACACTTGCGCGTCGGTCACCTTGGGGTTTTCAGAGAATTGCAACAGTTGCGAATTGCTCGCAACTGCCGCAAGCTCATCGAGCCAAGCTGCAGTGCCCGCGAGGTCAGCCGATTGCGCTTTGAAAAGTGCATCAGCGTACGGACGGGCGATGGTTGCAAGTTCTGCCATGGTCTTCTCGGACTGTTAAGTTTTACAGCTCGGTCTTCAGACGGCTCAACAGATCAGCGTGAACACCGGCATTGACTTCCTTGCGGAGAATCTGCTCGGCGCCCTTCACAGCCAATGCCGCAACTTGCTCGCGCAAAGTTTCACGGGCATTCACCGTTTGTTGCTCTGCTTCAGCTTTCGCTGCAGCAATGATCTTGTTGCCTTCTTCAGTGGCACGGGCTTTGGCTTCTTCGATGATCGTCAAAGCACGGCGCTCGGCATCAGCCAAGCGAATAGCCGTTTCGTTGCGTGAAGTGGCCAATTCGGCTTCGACGCGCTGGTTGGCAGCGGCGAGTTCAGATTTGGCTTTGTCAGCAGCGGCGAGGCCGTCGGCGATTTTTTGAGCTCGTTCGTCCAAAGCGTTGGCAAGTGGTGGCCACACGAATTTCATCGTGAACCAAACCAAGATTGCAAAAACAATGGCTTGAACAAACAGGGTTGCATTGATACTCACGGCAACACCTTTCTTATGGTTGTTGCAGGAATTACTTCAGAACAAACGGATTCGCGAATGCGAACATCATGGCGATACCAACGCCAATCAAGAAAGCCGCATCGATCAAACCAGCCAACAAGAACATCTTGGTTTGCAACTCGTTCATCAACTCGGGTTGACGAGCAGCCGCTTCAAGGTATTTGCTGCCCATGATGCCGATACCGATACAAGCGCCAATGGCGCCCATGCCGATGATGAGGCCTGATGCCAGTGCGACGTAACCGAGGACGTGTTCCATTCCGTTCATATTGTTGCTCCTAAGATGTTGATGGAAAGGTTGAGAAAAAAACTAACTTGTGACGCTCAATGAGCATCGTGCGCTTGACCGATGTAGACCAAGGTCAACATCATGAAAATGAAGGCTTGCAAAGCCACGATCAAGATATGGAAGACGGCCCAAATAGAGCCGGCGATCACGTGACCGATGGGCAACAAAATGCCCGTCAATGACATGGCGGCCGTGCCACCCATCAATGCGATCAACATGAAAATCAGTTCGCCGGCATACATGTTGCCGAACAGTCGCATGCCGTGAGACACGGTTTTCGCGACGAATTCAATCATTTGGAAGACAAAGTTGAAGGGCCACAAAATGGGGTGCGCACCGAATGGCGCTGTGGTCAACTCATGAAACCAACCGCCAATGCCCTTGATCTTGATGTTGTAATAAATACAAATGAGCAAGACCGACACAGACATGCCCAAGGTGCTGGACAAATCGGCTGTGGGCACAACTCGGAAATAGTGAATGCTGTGGTCAACGCCGGTCCACTCGAACACTTTGTGGAACAAATCAACTGGTAGGAAGTCCATTGCGTTGAGCAAGAAAATCCAAACGAAAACAGTGAGGGCCAAAGGCGAAACCAACTTGCGGCTGTGCGCGTTGTGAATGATGCCCTTGGCCTGGGTGTCTACCATTTCATACAAGATTTCGACAGCAGCCTGAAAACGGCCAGGCACACCCGAGGTGGCTTTGCTGGCAGCCTTCCAAAGCAAGAAGCTACCAACCACGCCCAAAAAAATACCCCAGAAAATAGAGTCAATGTTGAAAACCGAAAAGTCAATCACACCCGACATCTCTTTGTTTTGGAGATGCTTCAGATGGTGGCCAATGTATTCACCGGCGCTGGGAGCGTTTGCAGCTGACATTCTCTAGGCTCTTTAAAATTAACTTTAAATTTCAACTTAGGCTTCTGGGTGAAACACTTTGCGCCAGGCAAACACCACCCAATAAACCTTCATCGTGACCACAAGGCCCACCAACATGGCAGGCCAACTCAAATCTTTGACTACCCAGATTGCCGCATACAGCATGGCAATCGTAAGACCCATCTTGACCATTTCCCACAGCAAAAACGCAAAAACCGCAGTTCCTGAATTAATGGTGCTGGTTTTGCTGGTTAAGCCCCGCGCGAACAACGCTGCAGGAACCACCACCGCCAAAGCACCATAAGCTGCAGACCATGCCGCCGTTACCCGCCCCGTGAAGAGCAAAGTGAGGGCCGCAACAGCCAATCCAACCATGATTTGCGCCAAAACCACACGCCAAATGGAGAGTAGAGGCTGCTGAAGTCTTAGCTTTTGAGCTTCTTCAGCGGTCAGTGGCCTGAAATGATCAGCGCCATTGACATCACCCTCTTTGTCTACATCATTTTGTGGCGGTATTCTGGCCATGTTTATTTACATCCAGGTTACAGATACCCTTGGTTCCGCAAAGTCCACGATTATAGGTGAAAACCCATACAGCTGAAAAGGCTCACAATGGAACCGGTCATTCAGCCACCCCCTGCCATCGAAACGGTCATTCACCATGTACGAAATCATTAAATTTGCTCACCTCTCAGCTGCCATTGTGTGGATAGGTGGCATGGCGCTCATGATTTGGGCCATTCGGCCCGTGGCCATTGCTCAACTGGAGCCGGTTCAACGCTTGCCTCTGTTGGCAGGCATCCTGACACGTTTTTTCAAAATTGTGGCTTTTTGCGTGCTGCTGTTACTGGCAACGGGCGGCCTCATGCTGATGGGCGTCGACATGCGGCTTGCACCCAAAGGATGGCACGCCATGCTGGGCATTGGCCTGCTGATGTGCCTTGTTTTTGGGCATTTGTACTTTGGCCCGTTTCGCAAATTGAAATTGGCTTTGTCAAACGATGACCTGCCGAGTGCTGGCGCTCAATTGGCCAAAATTCATCGGCTGGTTCTTACAAACTTTGGCCTTAGCTGGTTGGCAGTAGGTTCTGTGGTCATTTGGCGTTAATCAAACCCGTGGCACCTTCCCTGGCTTTTCAACATCTAATTTTATGAGTGCCTCTTCACAGCCCCCCATTTCCACTGACGCTCAAAAAGAATCGCTGATTGAATACCCCTGTGACTTTCCCGTCAAAGTCATGGGCGCAAGGGTGGACGGTTTTGCAGAAGCCATGTGCCAAGTTGCCCAACAATTCGACCCCGACTTCAATCCGGCCACCCTTGAAATGCGGGCCAGCAAGGCAGGCAACTACCTGAGTGTGACTCTCACCATCAGGGCCACAAGCCGAGAGCAACTGGACAATCTTTACCTCGCCCTCACGGGGCATCCCATGGTCAAAGTAGCGCTTTAAATCAAGCCCCATTTATGCTGGTCAAAAAACTCGGTCTGGCCCCCTACACGGACACCTACCAAGCCATGCAAAATTTCTCCGCGCAGCGCACGGCAGATACGGCCGATGAGCTGTGGCTGTGCGAGCATGATCCAGTTTTCACCCAGGGTTTGGCTGGCTTGGCCAGCCATGTCTTCAATCCCGGCAGCATTCCTGTCATCCCAACCAACCGAGGCGGTCAAGTGACCTACCATGGGCCAGGACAAGTCATGGCCTATCCCTTGTTGAATTTGCAGCGTGCGGGTTACTTTGTCAAAGAGTATGTGTACCGGCTTGAAGAGTCGGTCATCCGCACCTTGGCTCATTTTGGCGTGACGGGCCACCGTGTGGCCAATGCCCCAGGCATCTATGTGCGTCTGGCTGATCCCTTTGCGCACAGCGCATTGACAGGGCCCGTCTTGCCCCATGACCCCTTCAAAGGTCTGGGAAAAATCAGTGCTTTAGGCATCAAGGTTTCACGCCATTGCACCTACCACGGGTTGGCGCTGAACGTGAAAATGGACCTTGAGCCCTTTGACCGCATCAATCCATGTGGCTATGCTGGCTTGCAATCGGTCGACCTTTTTACAATTGGGGTCAACACCTCTTGCGAAGAAGCGGCAGACGTATTGGCGAACAAGCTCACCGCCCTGCTGGCACCCTGACACTGAAAGAATGCAATGACCAAAGAATTTAGCACCTCAGGCCCTGTTGTGCGTGAGGCCCAATCCCAAGAAAACTATGACCCGATGGCCAAGCAAAAAGCGGCCGCCAAGTTGTCTCGCATTCCCATCAAGGTGATGCCCGGAGAGGTCCTAAAAAAGCCCGACTGGATTCGCGTCAAAGCCGGCTCACCCACCACCCGCTTCTACGAAATCAAAGACATCCTTCGCAAAAATAAATTGGTCACTGTTTGTGAAGAAGCCAGTTGCCCCAACATTGGCGAGTGTTTTGGCAAAGGCACGGCCACCTTCATGATCATGGGAGACAAGTGCACTCGACGTTGCCCATTTTGTGACGTCGGTCATGGCCGCCCCGATCCATTGGATGTGAACGAGCCCAGCAACTTGGCTCGCACCATTGCCGACTTGAAATTGACTTATGTGGTGATCACCAGCGTCGATCGCGATGACTTGCGCGATGGGGGTGCTGGCCATTTCGTCGATTGCATTCGCGAAACGCGTGCGCTTTCACCCAAAACTCAAATTGAAGTTTTGGTGCCTGACTTTCGAGGTCGTGATGATCGCGCGCTGGAAATTTTGAAAGCAGCACCGCCAGACATCATGAATCACAATTTAGAAACCGTGCCACGCTTGTACAAAGAAGTTCGCCCTGGTTCAGACTATCAATTTTCTTTGCAATTGTTGAAAAAATTCAAAGCGCTGTTTCCGCATGTGCCAACCAAAAGTGGGCTGATGGTCGGTCTTGGTGAAACAGACGAAGAGATTTTGCAAGTCATGCAAGAAATGCGCGATCACAACATCGAAATGCTCACCTTAGGACAGTATCTTGCGCCGTCCACAAGTCACTTAACAGTAAAGCGCTATGTTCATCCCGACACCTTCAAAATGTTTGAAGAAAAAGCTTATGAGATGGGCTTCAAACATGCTGCCGTAGGTGCCATGGTTCGCTCAAGTTATCACGCAGACACTCAAGCGCACGCTGCAAGTTTGGCGCGTTGATGCGGCAAAGTGCTCGCGCTACATGGTTGGCATTGGGCGCCATTGCGCTGTGGGCCACGTTAGCGCCCGTAGGCGTGCGTTTGTCGCACTTGCCGCCTTTTTTAACCGCCGGCTGCGCGCTTCTCATTGGCAGCTTGGTGGCATTGCCTTGGTCAGGTTTTCAATGGCGCTTGGCCCTCGTGCCTGCTAAAACGCTGGCGCTTGGCATTTATGGTTTGTTTGGTTATCACTTTCTTCTGTTCTTGGCCTTTCGCACAGCGCCCCCTGTTCAGGCCAACTTGGTGAACTATTTGTGGCCTTTGTTGATCGTGGTCTTGGCGCCTTTGTTTCACAAAAATAGCCGCCTCCATCTTCGGCAAGTGTTAGCGGCGCTGGCCGGTTTAACGGGCGCCGTTTTGGTCATGACCAATGGCCAAGCCATGGTTGTCGATTTCAATTTGGGCTACTTAGCAGCCTTGGCTTCTGCTTTCATTTGGGCCACCTACTCGCTCATGACACAGCGTTTTGCTGCCTTTCACACGGCAGCCATCGGGACCTTTGGTTTTGTCTCTGGCGTTTTGTCTTTGGTGTGTCACTTTTTACTAGAAACACCTGTGGCACTCAGTTGGAACGATGCTGGTTTGCTGTCATGGATGGGCCTTGGCCCTTTGGGCCTGGCTTTTTATTTATGGGATGCTGCATTGAAGAATGGCAATGCCCAACAGATCGGCTTGCTGAGTTTTTTAACGCCTCTTTGCTCTACCTTGCTGCTGTTGATTGACAGACAAGAGGCGCTCACCAGTTTGGTCGCATGGGCAGGGGTGTTAATCGTGGGGGGCGCTTGGTTAGGGCGACCTCACAATGCAAATGAAGCCGCCAACGATCCTCAATTTGAAATCAAGTCGAACCCAACTTAAGAGGTGTTCGAACTAAGCGGGTATCGAGCTAGTTGTTCATCAAACTTGCGGGGTCATCAGACTCAAGCACTTGTTGCGCAAAGGCTTTGAGTTTTTCAGCGTCAGATCGCAAAATTTGCTGCTTAACCTGAAGCACCTGTGAAGGGTGCATGGAAAAACTTTTGAGGCCCATGCCCAACAACAAACGGGTCATGCTGACATCACCGGCCATCTCGCCACACACAGACACGCTCTTGCCTTGTGCTGCGCCTTCGGCAATGGTGTCTGCAACCAATCGAAGCACCGCCGGGTGCAAGGGGTCGTACAAATGAGCCACGCTTTCATCAGCACGGTCAATGGCCAAAGTGTACTGAATGAGGTCGTTGGTGCCGATCGATAAATAGTCAAAGTGCTTTAAGAACAATTTAAGCGACAAAGCCGCAGCCGGAATTTCAATCATGGCGCCAAGTTGAACAGGGCCATACACCACACCGCGCGCATCCAAATCGTGTTGCGCCTGCTTGACCAAGGCCACAGTCTGATAAATTTCACTGGCATGCGCCAGCATAGGAACAAGCAAATTCACTTTGCCCAAAGCAGCCGCTCTCAGAATAGCCCGCAATTGGGTTAAGAACATTTCAGGATCGGCCAAGCTCCAGCGAATAGCGCGCAAGCCAAGTGCAGGATTTAAATGGGCCGCATCGTGCCGCGCTTCATCTAAAGGTTTGTCTGCTCCCACATCGACTGTGCGAATGGTGACAGGCAAACCCTTCATGCCTTCTACAGCACGTCGATATTGCTCGAACTGCTCTTCTTCATCTGGCAAATTACCTTGGCGACCCATGAACAAAAATTCACTGCGGAAAAGTCCAACGCCGACAGCACCCACCAACAAAGCGGCGTTGGTATCTTCAGGCATTTCGATGTTCGCAAGCAATTCAATTTTTTGGCCATCTAGCGTGACCGAAGGCGTGTGGCGAAGGCGTGTCAGGCGCTCGCGTTCTAAATCACCTTGTCGCTGCTTGAAACCATACTCGGCCAAGATGATGGAGGACGGGTCAACGATGACCACGCCCGCATCACCATCGATGATGATCCAATCGTCTTGTCGAATGAGCTGGCTGGCGCTGCGTGCACCGACCACGGCAGGAATGTCTAAGCTCCTGGCCACAATGGCGGTATGCGAAGTTTTACCGCCAACGTCGGTCACAAAACCGGTGAAAACACTTTGCTTGAATTGCAGCATGTCGGCAGGCGACAAATCATGCGCTACCAAGACCAGCGGCACGTCTAAGGTGTCGCCCAATTGCAACTCTTGTTGAGGCCTTGCATGAGGCTTGGTTCGCACCACATGGGGGTTGCCGCCTTTTAAGAAATGCAGCACACGTTCTGTGACTTGCTCAAGGTCTGACTTGCGCTCGCGCAAATAGGCATCTTCCATTTCGTCAAACTGGCGGCCAATCACTTCCATTTGACTGCTGAGCGCCCACTCGGCGTTGTAAAGCCGCGTTTCGATCCAATGCTTCACACTCAATGACAAAGTTTCGTCTTCTAGCAGCATCAAGTGAACATCTAGCAAGGCGCCCAATTCTGGTGGTGCATCGGCGGTCAGTTCATGTTGAAGCCGTGTGAGTTCTTCGATCACGGCATCCCGGGCTTTTCGCAGACGGTCAATTTCTGCGCCAACTTGATCAGGCTGTATGAAGTAATGGGCAACATCTACACGGCTTGAAGCCACCAGCACCGCCCGCCCAATGGCGATGCCTCTTGCAACCGCTAGGCCATGAATGCTAAATGTCATTCACCCTCGCCAAATTTATCGGCGATCAATGCCAGCACGGCATCCAAGGCCTCTTGGGCTTGATCGCCCTCGGTGTCGACGGTGACTTCACTGCCAATGCCTGCTGCCAACATCATCACACCCATGATGCTTTTGGCATTGACCCTGCGCTCGCCTTTGGTCATCCAAATTTCACATGGAAAACTACCCGCCAACTTGGTCAATTTGGCGGAGGCACGTGCGTGTAAACCGAGCTTATTGCTGATGGTCGTGGTAGCTTGGAGCATGTAAAGGTCCTGATTGATTTTGCGGTGCAGTGCACCCTACGGGCATGATGCCTTGGGAGCCGCCCGCTTGTGCACGTGCGGCCAAGGCATCTAAAGTTTCATGTCGATAACAAACGCTTCGAAGCAACATGGGCAAGTTCACGCCTGCAAGCAATCGGGTGTCAATGCCATCGTTGAGTTTTTGCGCCACATTGGAAGGAGTGGCGCCAAACACGTCGCTCAAAAGCAGTACCTCTGTGGTGTTCAGTTGGGCCATGGCCGCCTTGGCCAGCACCAGGCTTTCTTCAGGGCTGGCACTGGGTGCAATGTCCAATGCCAAAATACCTGAAGCACATTCGGGAAAAACGTGCAGCGCACAATCGCGCAAGGCCGAAGCCAGCGGTGCGTGTGCGATGATGAGAATTCCAATCATGCTGAATTATCGCGGTTTGCCAATTGAAAATAAACATAGGACGCCACAGCGCAAAGGCCAAATACTGAAAAAGCAGCTTGAAAGGCCAAAACCGGCGGCCATCCAAACGACTTGAACAGGTCAATGCCCAATCCGATGCCCCACTGAACCACAAACACACCGCCGAATACAACGAGGTTGTAGGCAGAGAGTGCACGTCCTGCCAAATGGGGTGGAAAGGCCATGCCCACGGCAGGTTGTGCCAAAGAAACAAAGGTGCTGCTGATGCAAAACAAGCTCAAGGCCCAAGCTGTGTGGCCCCCCATTTGGGGCCCCGACAGAATGATCCAAGCGAGCACCACGAAACTAATGGGTTGGCCCCATGAAATGATTTGATTGGGCAAAATGCCGCGCTTTGCCAAACGGGGTGTGACCAGACCCCAAGTCCAGAAAGTCACCAGCATGGCAAGGTTGATGCCAAACAAACCCGTTGCAGCATCCAGCGGCGAGTAGCCTCCCACCACGGTCATCCAAGGCGCTGCCCAAAGTGTCTGAAGGGCCAACAAACCACCGTAGCAAAAAAAGCCAATGGGCGCCATTTGCCAAAAATAGGCACTGCGCCAAATGGGGCCGTAGCCCTCTTCAGTTTCGATGGCTTTCAGTTGCGGGTCTTGTGGGGCTGTTTCTGGTTTTTTCCATACGGGCACCAAAACATAAATCATGACCATTGACAAAATAACCAGAACCGCCAAGCCTGCAAAAATGGCGCGCCAGCCCATGATCGGCATCAACCATTGGACAGGTAAGGTGGAAGAAACCATGCCCAAAGACCCCGTCATGAGCATCCAAGAGTTGGCCCGCAACTGCGCGCCTGGCGCCATCCATCGTCTGTAGCCCGTTAAGGGCGCCATCAAACAAGCACTCACCCCCACGCCACACAAAACACGGGCCAGCCAAAGGCCCATGAAACTTTGGGCCAATGCAAAAGCGATGCAGCCCAATACGGCCACGACCAAGAATGCCAACAAAACTTTTTTAGGGCCATGCTTGTCAAGCCATTTGCCCAAAGGAAGTTGCGTGGCTGCAAATCCGAGAAAGTAGCCCCCCGCAAGCAGACCCAAATCTTGCGCTGAAAGCGCCAACTCTTGGGTCAACGTGGGTGACAAGGTCGCCGTGATCGCACGCACCAAGGCTGATAAAAAATAAGCAGACGCAAAGGCCAAAAAGACCCCCACCATTTGTCGGCGTCCCAAAAAAGGGCTGGTCCTTATGTTCATGGCAACTTCATACTTTCAATCAATTGATCTGCGCCTAGGTCTTGCTTGAGGCCTTGGTTTTGGTAAACCACCGCGTGCACCACACGCACCGAATCACCCTCTAAATGGGCAAACCAAACTGCATGGGCTAGTACGGGCTCACCCTTGGCCGTTGTGCCCTTGGCCTTGAAACGAAGCGCGCCAGGCAAAGCGGTCATTCGGCCAGGCGTCCAAGTTGCATCTTCAATTTGATTGGCACGCATGTTTTGCAGGGTGGCTTGGCGCCAACCATTCAAGAGTTCTGTGCGATCGGCATCGGCGCTGAGCTTGGCGGACATGACCGCCCAAACAGCATCGCCAGCCTCACAGCCCATCACCGACAACTCTAAGTTTTGACCGGCCATGGTGACGGACTTGGTCGTTTTGTCCGGCTTGCAAGGCAACTCAAAGCTGAGCGTGGTGCCTGGCATTTGAACCGTTCGCCAATTCAAACTGGGCTGGCATGCACTGAGTCCTAAGACTGAGAAAAAGAGCACCACGGCACTCTTTGAATATTTTTTGAGCATCACTGATTATCAACGCCAGCTTGTGACTTTTTTTTCGCGACAATGAGGGCATGAACTCATTAGACGGCATTCGCATCCTCGACCTCTCCCGTGTTCTCGCGGGCCCTTGGTGTACCCAAACTTTGGCCGACCTTGGGGCCGATGTGATCAAAATTGAAAGGCCCGGTGCTGGTGACGACACGCGCACCTGGGGCCCTCCTTTCTTGAAAGATGCCAATGGCAATGACACAGCTGAAGCCGCATATTATTTGGGAACCAATAGAAATAAGCGCTCACTTACTTGTGATGTTTCCAAGCCTGAGGGCCAGGCTTTGATTCGTGAATTGGTAGCACACTGTGACGTCTTCATTGAAAACTTCAAGGTCGGCGACATGGCACGTTATGGCCTGGACTACCCAAGTTTGAAGGCCATCAATCCTCGCCTTGTGTATTGCAGTGTCACAGGCTTTGGGCAGACAGGGCCCTACAGCGATCGGGCTGGCTATGACTATGCTGTGCAAGGCATTGGCGGCCTCATGAGCGTCACAGGCGAGCGCGATGACTTGGGTGGTGGCCCTCAAAAAGTGGGGGTGGCCGTGGCCGATTTGTTCACCGGCATGTATGCCAGCGTTGGCATTTTGGCAGCCTTGCGGCATGTCGAAAAAACAGGTGAAGGCCAGTATGTCGACATGGCTTTGTTGGACACGCAAGTGGCCATGCTCGCCAATTTGGGCGCCAACTATTTGGTCAGTGGCAAGACCCCCGGGCGTGCTGGCAATGCCCACCAAAACATCGTGCCGTATCAAGTGTTTGAGGTGATGCCCGCATTGCATGCCGAGCCTGATGCGCGTGATCATTTGATTTTGGCTGTCGGCAATGATGGGCAGTTTGCGAAGTTTTGTGATGTGGCAGGTCACCCTGAATTGGCCATTGATCCGCGCTTCAGCAAGAACACGGGGCGCGTTCAAAACAGAAAAGTGCTGGTACCAATTCTCGAGGACATCATGATGACTCGGAGCAAAGCGCAATGGTTACCCGCCCTTGAATCGGCCAAAGTTCCTTGCGGTGCCATTAACAATCTATCAGAGGTGTTCGCTGACCCTCAAGTCGCTGCCCGCAACATGATCAACACTTGGCAGCACCCGCATCAAAAAGATTTGCGATTGGTCGCCAGCCCCTTGAAGCTCAGCCTCACACCCGTACGGCATGACCATGCGCCGCCTCAATTGGGGCAACACACCGCGCAACTGCTGAACGAAGTGCTGGGTTACAGCGATGCTCAAATTCAACAACTTCAAAGCAAAGGCGTGATCTGATGGCGCAATACTTATTGGTGCACGGCGCTTGGCATGGTGCTTGGTGTTGGCAACATGTCACTGAAGGACTCATTCGGGCAGGCCACAGCGCACACGCTTTAACGCTCACGGGCTTGGGCGAGCGATCTCACTTGCTGCACCGAGGCATTGATTTAGAAACCCATGTGCAAGATGTTTTGCAAGCGCTCGATGCACAAGAGATGCAAGACGCCATTTTGGTTGTGCACTCTTATGCCGGCATGCTGGGCACTGCGGTCGCCGACAGGCATGCCAACAGGTTGAAGCACTTGGTTTACCT
>Ga0194055_10001040_pt1 | contig 22617 bp, 16 predicted proteins | sample SepL449m_MetaG_FD_155482 | JGI IMG/M metagenome (GOLD analysis project Ga0194055, IMG submission 155482) | Anoxic zone freshwater microbial communities from boreal shield lake in IISD Experimental Lakes Area, Ontario, Canada - Sep2016-L442-9m | ecosystem: Environmental > Aquatic > Freshwater >... | reverse complement strand
TGTGCGTACTCGGCTCGACGACGTTGATCGCCCAGTCACGCTCTCAGACGAGCACGGTGATCTGCACATCTATCCGATTCCTTATCTCGACCCCGACGTTGTGCACGGAGCACTTGGGGTCGACCGCACGCACGCCGATGTGCTGACCGCCGCGATGGATCGGGTTCGAGCTCACCGTGTAAAGAACCCAGGACGCGCTGTGGTGGTGGCGCACGCTTTCATTACCGGCGGGCAGGCAAGTGACAGCGAGCGCGATATCCGAGTTGGTGGCGTGCATGACGCGCCCGCATCGGCGTTTGATGGCGTCGACTATGTGGCTCTGGGTCATCTACATGGCGCGCAAGTAGTCAATGGATCGACCGCCACCATCCGCTACTCCGGCTCACCACTTGCCTACTCGTTCAGCGAGGTTCACCACCGCACGTCAGTGACTGTTGTCGATATTGACGCCGATGGGGCCGTGTCTTTCGAACTCGTTCCAACTCCAGTTCCGCGACGGCTCGGCGTCGTTTCGGGCCGCCTCGACGACTTGCTCACAGATCCAAACTTTGCTGTCCACGAGGATTCCTGGCTGCACGTCACCCTCACTGACGATCGTCGCCCTGAGGCTCCTCTTGCTGCGTTGCGCGCCCGGTTTCCCCATGTGGTGGTAGTCGAGTTCCGACCCGAGGGTGCTGGAGTCAGTGTCAGCGCTGATATCGCGCGTATGCGCGCTGCGGCCAGTGATCCGGTCGAAGTTGGCCGTGCGTTTCTGGCCTATGTCTGCGGCGGTGAGCCAAGCATCGAGGAGATGAAGGTACTCGCGCTGGCTGACGAAATGGCTCGGCATGACGGCGAACAGCTGTACGCGTTGCCTGAGTCGGTATCGGTCGACTCGCGCACCTCCGACCTGGATCTGTCCGCCGATTCCACAGCAGGTGTCGGATGAAGCTGCACCGGCTCGCTCTCGCGGCCGTCGGGCCATTCGCCACCGAGTTCGAACTCGATCTCGACCGCGTATCGGCGAGCGGCTTGTTCTTGCTCGAAGGCCCCACGGGGGCGGGTAAGTCGACGCTGCTCGACGCTGTCACATTCGCTCTGTATGGCGGTGTGGCTGGGCGATCTGCCAGTAAGGAACGGCTGCATTCGGACATCGGCGGAGACACCGAGCCGTTCGTCGAGCTTGAGTTCTCACTGGCCGGTGTCCGGCACCGGATTCGGCGCACTCCAACTCACGAGCGGCGCAAGCGCAACGGCTCAGGTACCACCACGGTCCAGTCCAGCGTGCGGTTGTGGCGCAGCCAGCAGGGCGAGGAGCTGCTGCTCTCGAATCGGGTTCGGGAAGCCGATGATGAAGTCCGTCGGCTGCTTGGCGGGCTGAGTCTTGAGCAGTTCTGCCAGGTTGTCGTGCTGCCGCAAGGTGAGTTCGCGACCTTCCTCCGCGCCGATGCCGAGCAGCGCCGCGACGTTTTGCAGCGGTTGTTCTCGACCGATCATTACCAAGCGATCGAGCGCGTGTCCGCCGACCTACGAGTGGCCGCGAACGTTCGGATAGGTAACGCCGATCAGTTGGTTCGAGATGCTGTGGTGGCACTTCGGCAGGTGGCAGGCGAGGAGTCGTTCGAGGTCGACTCGCTTCTTGATCTCACTGACGATGCGCGAGCCACTCGGCTTGATCTCACTGAAGACATACTGCGCGAAGAACTGTTGGGGTTGGCGGCGACCGAGCGCTCGACCGACTCCGATCGACAGCAGGCTCGCCAAAGCCTCGAGGCGCTACAGGACCTCAAACGACGCGCTGAGCGGCGCCGCGAACTCGAGCGTGATCGTGAGTTGCTTCTGGCGCGCAGCGCCGAGATCGAGCAATACGCGCTCGATCTCGATGCCGCCAATCGTGCGCTGGTTCTTGTTCCGCTTATCGACGAGCATGACCTTGCGCGCGCTGAGGTCGACTCCGTGCTCGCGCGACTCGCTGAGCTGCCGGTCGAATCAGGGCAGTTGGCCGAACTCGGGCTGCGTGAGCGCGCTACGGAGGCTAGGTCGCAGGCTGCCCAACTCGAAGCTGCTGTACGTGCTGAGTCCGCGCAAACCGAGCGCCGGGTTCAGGTGGCCGAAGAGAGCAAAGTGCTCGGTGAACTCGTGGCGCAGCGGATCAGTCGCGCCGCTCGAGTCGAGTTGGCGCCGGAATCGATCGCTCAACTGCGCTTCGACCGTGACCGCATCCGCATTTTGTCCGCTCGCGAGCCTGATATCCGACTTCGTCGCGATGCCGCGGTGGATCGTCTGGCAGCCTGGTCGACCCTGAATGAGCTCGAAGACGATGTGGAACTGTGCAGTGACAAACTGCGACTCGCGATCGATGTCGCGCAAGATGCGCGGGGCGCCCACCAGGACGCACTGCACACCCACCTTGCCGGGATGGCAGCCGAACTCGCTGCGCAACTTGGCGACGGCGATCCGTGCGCGGTGTGCGGCTCCACTGTTCATCCTGCACTTGCCCAAGGTGCGGTAGGCCGCGTCGATGAGGCCAGCCTGGCCGAATTCGCTGCCAGTGTTGACGTTGCGGCGCAGCTTCGTCACGTCGCGGATGCAACGCTCGCGGCTGCCCGCAGCACACTGGCTACCCGTCAGGTTCAAGCTGGCGACAAGGATCCGAGCGCCGAGGTCGCATCGCTCAGCGAGGCCCTCGATGAGGCCCTCGCTGCCCAGAGTTCCCTTAGTCGTCACGAACTTGCGGTCGTGCAAGCCGAAGCTGATTTCGACTCCGATCGCACCGAGCTTGCTCGACTCGAGGTTGCATCTGCGGCAGCGCATGACCTCGTGCAGAGACTCACACGCGAGTGTGACGACCACGACCAACTCGTCAGCGCATCCCGCGGTGGATACATCAGCGTGGCCGACCGCCAATCGGCACTGTTCGAGCAGGCGGATTCACTCGACGAGCGGGCGGTCGTGCTCGGTCGAGCACAGGCGGCTCGAGAGAGATTGCAGCGCGCCCAGTCGGTCCTCGACTTGGCTGTGCATACTGGCGGTTTCAGTTCCGCGGAGGCAGCCACAGCAGCACGGCTCGACGCCGTTAGCCGCACCGAGCTCCAGCGTGCGCTCGACGAGAATCGAGCCGCGTGGGCAGTAGTTAACTCGGGGTTGTCGTCGGCTGAGATCGCTAGTGCACTGTCGGAAATCCCTGATCTAACCGTCGCGTCAGATGCCTTGGTGCTGGCCGAGACACGCTATGAAGCGGCTCGTGCTCAGGCAACTGCACTCCGGAGCAGGATCCGCGATGTACACGCGGCACGCGAACACCTGCTGGCGGCCCAAGATGCCACGGCCAAGATCCGCGACGAAGTTCGCGCGGTGGTGCGGGTAGCCGATGCTGTCACTGGGCTAGGCCGAGTGAATCCACGTCGAATGACTCTGTCGACTTACGTGCTTCGTGAGAGATTCGAATCTGTGGTCGCCGCTGCAAGTCATCGACTCGAGCGGATGAGTAGTGGCCAGTTCTCGCTCGAACGTGACGAAGCAACCACGGGGGCAAAGAAGGCGGGCCTTGGGCTTGTCGTTTTAGATCAGTGGTCTGGTACTCGTCGCGATACTCGCACGCTGTCGGGCGGGGAGTCGTTCTACGCGTCACTTGCATTGGCTCTTGGCCTCGCAGATGTCGTCCGCGATGAAGTCGGTGGTGTCGAGCTCGAGACCTTGTTCATTGATGAAGGCTTTGGATCGCTGGATTCTGAGTCACTAGAGCGGGTCCTTGATGTCATTGACTCGCTGCGTGATGGCGGCCGCGTTGTGGGCATAGTCAGCCACGTCACTGAACTCAAGGACCGAATCCCTGACCGCATTGAGGTTCGCAAGTTGGTTACTGGCGGGTCGGCCGCTTCAGTCTGCGCGTAGTGCTTGCCTGACAGCGTTGACAGCGTTGACAGCGTTGACAGCGTTGGCAGCGTTGGCAGCGTTGGCAGCGTTGCCACAGCGGCAACGGGCGTTCGGGCTAGTTACCCAGATGCCAGGTGACGTTGCCATGGTCGTCGTCCTGATGCACGATCACGGTGCTTTGGGTACCGGCTGGATCGGTTGCCGTGCACTCGAATGTGTTGTCTGCCGCTACCGGCACTGACTCGGGGCAGCGAACGCTGATCGAGGTTTGGCCTTCGCTGGAGAGCACTGCGCTGACCTGTTGCTCGATGCCACGGACGTCGAGTAAGGAACGGTTCCGCGTGTAGATCAGCGCCATCGCAGCGACCACGATCGCGGTGATGAGCAGGACCACGAACAGCAACGTGAACCAGACTCGGAACCGGTTGGCTTGTGGCGGCGCCTCGGAGGTCGCAAACGCAGGGACAGCCGAATGATGCCCACCCGGGGGAGCGCTTGGTGCCGCGGGAGTCGGCGGCTGGGGTGGTAGCGGACCTGGCGCTGCCAGTGGACTAGGAGCTGGGGCAGTAAGTGGCAAATGTGTCGAATTAGACCAATTTGTCCCGTTCCACCAGCGCAGCTGCTGCCCGCCGGCCGGATCTGGATACCAGCCTGGCTCGGGCAGTGAATCGGTCGTCACGGTGTGAACCTAGCGCGGGGGAGCGTGCTTTCTCCACGTGGTTTCTAAAGGAAGGCTCATGATTTTGCCAATTTGTGGAAGTTCACATGCGGGAGGCTGCCCGCACTACTAGCCTGGGCCCGCTTCACGTGAAAGTGGAGTTGCGATCTCGGACCGCCGAATCCCGTCCCCGAGCCTCGTAAGAACCCTAGGACGGGAGTGGGGGAACCACACACGCGACCGGTGAACGTGACCGGTCTTGGGGTGAAGTCGCTCGCGCGACAGGCCTATTCCTCGGGCCTAACCCGACAGCTCACCTCGCAGGCGGCGGAGGATCGACATGGCAAGAGATGTCTTTGGGCTGCGCGCAAGTGCTGCCGTGGGTTCGCTCACTTTTGTGCTGTGCCTCGGTTTGGCGACGACCGGGTCCGCGTCGGCCGCCACAGTGCCCGTGGCGTCATATCCATCGGCCGTATCGGCGGCGCCCTCGTCCATTGCGATGCCTGTGTTGAAACTGGGCATGCGCAGCGCGGATGTCCGATACGTGCAGATCGTGGTTGGAGTTTTGGCCACCGGTTACTACGGAACTGCCACGGTCGCGGCGGTCAAGAAGTTCCAGATCGCCCACAAGATCAAGCCGGCCGACGGTGTTGTTCGCGCGGCCACCTGGACCGTGCTCAAGCGAGTTGGGGCCGTTCAGGCATCGCGTGCCGCGGCAGCGCGACCCGCAGTGTGGGCCCCGAGCGGGCCGGCCTGGGATGAGTACCCGGCTTGGGTTGAGGCCTTCGGGATATGCATAGCCAAACACGAGTCATGGGGCTCTGGTCTATGGACGGCTCGTAACCGCTACACCAGCGCTTCGGGTGCATTCCAATTTCTGGACTCCACGTGGCGGGGGCAGATGGCTCGGGCCGGGGTCAGTGGTTACTCGCGTGCCTACCTCGCGCCTGCGATTGTGCAGGCTCGGGTCTTCGCGTTCAACGTGTTCTTCTACCACACGCAAAAGAGCTGGGTTGGCGCCAATTGCGGCTACGGCACCTGATCAGTTCGGCCCGTGACGGCCAAAAAATGTGACTGGCCCCGTCGAATTGATGGGCCGTTTGCGGTCAAGGCCAACTAGACCAGGCGCCTGAACACCAGATCAGACACTTCGCGCCCCTGATGTATGCCGGTGCGCTCGAACTTGGTCATCGGCCGATTCCGGCGCTCGCCCATGTCTGGTGTTGCTCGGGTGAGCAGTGGCTCGGCGGCTAACACCTCGAGCATCACCTCGGCGTAGGGAGCCCAGTCGGTGGCACAGTGCAAGATGCCATCTGGCGCGAGGCGTTGGGCCATCAGCGTTACCAACTCGGGCCGGATCAAGCGCCGTTTGTGATGCCGTGCCTTAGGCCAAGGATCTGGGAAGAACACTCGAATCTCCGCCAGCGCTGCCTCAGGTACCTGCTGCCGCAGGAATACCACTGCGTCGTCATGCACGAGACGAATGTTGGTGAGTCCGAGCCGCTCGATCGCAAGCAGTAGCTGGGCCACGCCGGGTGTGTGCACGTCGATGGCGATGATCAGGGTTTGCGGGTCGCGCTGAGCCATCTCTATGGTGGCGTCCCCGACCCCGAAGCCGATCTCCACGACGACCGCATTTGTGGCGCCGCTGGTCAGGCTGAGGACATCGAGGGTGCCAGCGGGGATCTGCCATTGCGGTAGGAGTCGGTTCAGCGCGTCGAAGTGGGCAGGCGTCATTCGTCCCCGACGGGGATGGAAGGTGCGGATCTCCTGCATGACTTCGACAGCCTACGGGTTGGCTGGCCGCCCCTGGCTCCATGTGGGTGAGTGCTGACAGGACTCCTGGCTGCCGACAACGCAGTCTCGAAGGGTGAGCCAGCTCCCCTCGATAGTCACTAACACCTGGGCACAGACATCCATCGATTGCGCACCTGATGCGCTGATCATGGTCGCGCCGGACTTATCGCTCGTGTGGGCCAATGAAGCCGCTGAGCAGCTACTGGGCTGGCCACGTGGTGAGCGACTGCAACGCAGCATCGTCGATCTGCTTCATCCTGAGGACCTCACCCTGGCTGGTCTTGCCTTTGGCACCGTGCAGGACAAGGAGATGGGGGCGCCGCTCGAACTTCGCGTGGCTACTCCGCGGGGATGGGTGCTGGTGGAAATCGTTGGCCGCTGGGCAAAGCACCTGGGCGAGCACGGCATGCTCGTTGCCTCACTTCGCGACCTCACCCAGCGTCGACGTTGGGACTTGGCGACTCGTGACGACGAGCAACTTCGTCGCCTCGTCGATCACGCAGACTCTGTCACGATCCTGGTGGGTGTGGATGGCTGCGTGATGTCGCATTCGCCAGCGCTAACAAGGCAACTCGGGCACGATCCTGAAGTCGTCCAAGGTGGGGCGGTCGCGGATCTTGTCGTCGCCCACGATCGCGCTGCGCTAACCGCGCTATTGGACGGGATGCTCAGTCGTCATAGTGATGGCATGGTCCATCGACAGACGATCGAACTCGGGCTCATCTCCACTCGTCGGCCTGATCCGGTGCCGTACGAACTCACGATCGTCGATCTGCACTCTGATCCGATCGTGGGGGGCTTTGTCATCACCGCGCATGATCTGAGTCGATTGCGCGTAGCGCAGCGCGCGCTTGAGCACCAAGCCCTGCACGATGAATTGACTGACCTGCCGAATCGTCGCATGTTGATGCGACAACTCCAGACTTGGCTGGGCGAGGGCCGATGCGTGGCACTGGCCTTCCTCGACATTGATCGATTCAAGCCAGTAAACGATCTGTTCGGCCACGAGGCCGGCGATACCGTCTTGCGGGCTCTCGCTGATCGACTACTGGACGGCGCGGCTCGCTTTCGCGGCGCGATAGTCGCTCGACATGGTGGCGACGAGTTCGTTGTTGCGACCTGTGTCGACGAAGATACGGCGCCAATGTCGGCGGCGCTGTTGGCCGGACTGCTTGGCGATGCACTTCGGTTGCCGATCCGACTTCCGGTGGGTCCACTGCAGTTATCAGCCAGTGTGGGAGCTGCTACCTCCCTGGAACTAAATGACGCTGAGGCGCTGATCGCTGCCGCCGATGCGCAGATGTATGTGCACAAGAGAGCTAGCCGTGGTGCGCCCACCCTCGACTCGACAGTCGATACCCGACGGGAGTTAGCTGAGGAACTCGTCGGGGCGGTCGCTCGTGGCGAGATTGTTGTTTACTACCAACCGATCGTGGATCTGCGTACCCGCGAGATCGAGGGGGTCGAAGCCCTCGTGCGTTGGCAACATCCCAAGCGTGGGCTGCTCGCGCCGGCTGCCTTCCTATCGATCGCGCAGGACATTGGTCTTGATCGGGAGATCGATCTGTTCGTTCTGGAAACCGCCTGCCGGGCGGTGGCCGAACGGATTCGCGACAGTGATCAGCACCTGAAATTAACGGTCAACATCTCGGCAGATCATCTCGCTGATGTCGATGTCCCGACCACCGTGGCGCGTGTGCTCGACAAGTCCGGGTTACCAGCGCACCTGCTCTGGCTCGAGATCACCGAGCATGCGGTTCTCCAGCAACCATCCCACGGGCCTGACACCACTGTGCTGGCTGCATTCGACAAGCTCAATCGGCTAGGTGTCCGGCTTGCGATCGATGATTTCGGCACCGGCTTCTCCTCACTCGCCTCTCTGGTGAGCTACCCAATCAACATGGTGAAGATCGATCGCTCCTTCGTCGAAGGCGTCGAAAGTGAACAGCGCAGCGCCGCGATGGTCGAAGCTTTGCTTGCCCTCTCCCACCGGCTCGACATCACAGCGGTGGCCGAAGGTGTTGAGCGAGAAGAGCAAGTTGACGAACTCATTGAGCTTGGCTGCCGGCTTGGGCAGGGTTTCTTGCTCGGACGGCCAAGCCCGCAACTGCCTGGCGCCCTCGTTCGTTCTCCGCTGGGGCCTAATTCTTCGGGCAGGTATTTTCCAGGCTCAACGAAGGCGTCTTGAGCCTGCTGCTGCCGGGGGAGGTTGAGGCTGAGGGTCGGCAATGCACGTTGGTTGTTGACGCTCTCCCATGTGTCTGGTTCACTCCGGTCATGGTGAGTATGCAGACTTCGTCCGGTCCGTCCGACGCGCAGCACGGCCTGGTCTCTCGCCGATCTGTGCTGCGCGCTGCATTGCTGTCGTCGGCGTTCATCGCCGCCCCTGCGCTCCTGGCGGCGTGTGCACCACCAACCACCACCGTGGCCACTAACAAAATCTTCCGGGTGGGTTGGAAGTCCGACATTGACACCCTCAACCCGCTTACGACCGTCACTACCGAGGCGGTCGAGGTTCAGTCGCTGATCTACGACACCTTGATGGCATACGGCCTTGACCTCAAGCCTGAGCCCTCGTTGGCTGCGTCCACCGTGGCCGCCGGTGCGACGATCACCTACACCCTCAGGGACGGCGTTACCTGGCACGACGGCACGGCTTTTACCTCCGATGACGTTGTCTACACATTCGACTTGATCGCCAAGAACGCGCTTGGGGTGAATGCGCAGTACTTCAGTGACTATGTTTCTGCGGCCGCCCCGGATGCCAAGACGGTCGTCGTCACGTTCAAGCGCCCCCAGGCTTTTGACCCGGGCCTAGTGGTGCCGATCATGCCCAAGCACATTTGGTCCAGCCAGAGCGTCGACCAGATCCAAAAGGCGGCGAACGACAAGCCGATCGGCACTGGGCCGTTCACGTTCAAGGAGCGCAAGCAAGGTCAGTCGGTCAGTGTCACGCGCAATGAGAAGTGGTGGGGCGACAAGCCAGCCGCTGCTGGAGCAAGCTGGACTGTCTACACCAACGATGACCTGATGGCGCAAGCGCTCAAAAACGGTGAGATCGACATCATTCCGCAGGTGCCCCCCACCGTCTTCACCGGTTTGCAAGGTGAAACGACCCTTACCTCTGAGTCGTTGGATTCTTTCTCCTTCCATCACATCGGCATCAATCTTTCACAGGTTCCAGGGTCCAAGGGCAACCCGCTGCTGCTCGACAAGGGCGTGCGTCAAGCTTTGGGTTATGCCCTGGACCGCAAGCAGATCGCCGAGATCGCCTATGCCGGTTTCGCCTCGCCTGGTGGCTCGATTCTGACGCCTTCACTCGGTGACTTCTACTACGAACCCACCGGTGACGCTGTGATCGACAACAACCCCGAGAAGGCCAACGCACTTCTTGATGCTGCCGGATACACGGCCAAGGACGGCGACGGCATCCGTCAGACCAAGGACGGCAAGCCCCTTGCGTTCCGGATCATCGCGATCTCGACCACGTCCACCGACGTTCGTACCGCGCAGTTGTTCCAGGCCACCGCAGCGAAGGTCGGAATCAAACTCGACTTCGCCACGGTCGACTCCGACACCATGGCCAGCACGGTCTACAACGTTGAGGCCCCCGACTGGGACATCTTTGTCTGGGGTTGGGACTCTGGCGTGAATGATCCCTGCTACTTGCTGGGTGTGCCATTGACCAGTCAGATCGGTGGCAACAACGACGTCTTCTATTCCAACCCCGCTTACGACGCGCTCTATGACCAGCAGGCGACTGAACTCGATCACGCCAAGCGAGTTGCGATTGTCATGCAGATGCAGCAGATGTTCTACGAAGACTGCGGGTATCTCGTGGCCGTGTACATCAAGAAGCTGCAGTCGTACGGCAACGCTGGCTGGGCCAATCTCACTGCCGTTCCCGGTGGCATCATCTTCAACTTCACTCGGGACAACTACCTCAAGGCAACTCCCGCTGGCTCCTAGCTTCGACCATGCCTCCATTACTTCGTCGAGTCCTAGTTCTGTGTGCGTCGATCTTTGCCGTCCTCACGTTCAACTTCTTCCTCTTTCACATCATTCCTGGCGATCCGATCCGGCTGATCGCACGTTCTCAGCGCTTGGACCCTGAGGCAGTCGCGCGGTTGCGGACCACCTACGGACTCGATGGATCGCTGCCAGAGCAGTACGGAAAGTACTTGTCGAATCTGGCTCACGGCGACCTCGGATATTCATTCTCGCTGCACGAGAACGTTGCCGACATCGTCGGCCGTGCGCTTCTCAACACGTTGATTTTGCTGACGGTATCGACCTTGATAGTCGTCATCGTGGGGATCGCAATTGGCGTTTTCGCGGGCTCGCGGCAGGGCACCCGCAGCGATTCGACCACGGTGGTCACCTCACTCGTCTTTTGGAGCCTGCCGACATTCTGGGTCGGGATGCTCCTGGTCTTCATCTTCGGAGTATGGATCGGTGGTCTGCCGATTTCGGGGATAACCACCCCGAATGCCGTGTACGGCAACTGGTTTCAGTACATCTCGGATATCGGACGTCATCTGATACTGCCGACTTTGACTCTGGCCATCGTTGACATCGCGTTCTTCGTCATCATCACCAGAACGTCATTGCTCGAAGTGATGGGTGAGGACTACATGCTCACCGCACGAGGCAAAGGGCTGTCTCGGCGCACGATGGTGTGGAAGCACGCAACACGCAATGCGCTGCTGCCTGTGGTGACTGCTTCCGTGCTCTACATCAGTGCACTCGTGGCAGGTGCAATTCAGGTGGAGGTTGTCTTCTCTTGGCCCGGGATGGGCTTGCTCATGTACAACTCGGTGATGGCCCGCGATTACCCGACTCTGGAAGCCTGCTTCCTACTGACCTCGGTCGCGGTGCTGGTGGCCAACTTCTGTGCCGACCTGATCTATCGACGTCTCGATCCGCGAGTGACGGTGGGAACATGACCTTCGATTTAGGAGCCACCGATGGCGGCGCGGTTGCAGCCCCGCCGCGGCGCACGTCGAATCTGCGGTTGCTCTGGCGCGATCGCCTGGGACGAACCGGGCTCATCCTGCTTGCGATCTCGGCGCTGATGGCGATCCTCGGACCGATTGTGTTCCCTTTCGACCCTGCGCAGGTGGGTGCTAACTCGGCGTCGATCTTGCAGCCGCCCTCGTTGACCTACTGGCTCGGCACTGACGAACTAGGTCGTGACGTATTCAGTGAGTTCTTGGCTGGTGCTCGGATCTCACTGTTCGTCGGACTTATGGCGACGTTGATCTCGACCATCATCGGCGCAGGTGTGGGGGTTATCTCTGGCTACTTCATGGGCCCGGTCGACGGTGGCCTGATGAGCATGACCGACTTTTTTCTGGTGGTTCCGGCCCTGCCGCTCATGATTGCCCTCGGCGCGATCTTCGGGCAAAACCTGCTCATCATCATCTTGGTGATTGGATTCCTGTCGTGGCCCCGCACGGCGCGCATCGTGCGTTCGCAAACTCTTTCGTTGCGTCAACGACAGTACGTTGCACGCGCAAAATCGTTGGGCGCCAGCGACTTTCGGATCATCCGCAAGAACATTGCGCCACACGTTATGCAGTTGATCGTGGCGAACACCATCCTGGTAGTCGCGGGATGCATTCTGGCGGAAGCCACCTTGAGCTTCATTGGGCTAGGCGACCCAGATCGCATCTCGTGGGGATCGATGCTGCACTTCGCATTCGTCTCTGGCGCGATCGGCCGAGGCGCTTGGTGGTACTTCCTGCCGCCGGGTCTGGGCATCCTGCTCGTGGTGCTGGCGTTCACCTTGGTTGGCCATGCATTCGAGCGGATCGACAATCCCAGGTTGAGGGGTTCGGCATGAGCCTGTTGGAGATCAAGGATCTGCATGTCACTTATGACGCGGTCGACGGTGCTGTGCTGGCAGTCGATGGTGTCGATTTCTCCATCGAGCCCGGTGAGTTCGTTGGTCTCGCTGGTGAGTCTGGTTGCGGCAAGACCACCATGGCGATGGCCATTCCCAACCTCCTACCGCGCTATGCCCGCATCTCGTCCGGCTCGGTCAGCTTCGACGGGCACGAACTGAGCTCGATGAGCGAGGAGCAACTTCGCGCCTACCGTTGGAAGGAGATCTCGGTCGTCTTCCAGGGAGCACTCAATGCGCTGAATCCGGTACAGACAGTGGGTAGCCAGATCTCCGAACCCATTCGGGCACATGACGATTCGGTGTCCGAGAAGCAGGCCAAGGACCGCGCTGACGAACTGCTTGAGGCGGTGGGTATCCCGGCACGTCGAGCCGCTGATTTCCCCCATCAGTTCTCGGGCGGTATGCGTCAGCGCGTGATGATCGCCATGGCGCTTGCCTGCCGGCCCAGGCTGGTGATCGCGGATGAGCCGATCACTGCCCTTGATGTGATGACCCAGGCGCAGATCATCGATCTCTTGCGCACACTCAGTGAGCGTTACAACTTGGCGATGCTGCTCATCTCGCATGACCTGTCAGTGCTGGCACAAACGTGTGACCGGGTAGCGGTTATGTACGCGGGCAAGATGGTTGAGTCGGGTCCGGCCACCGATGTCTTTGGGCCGCCCGCGCTCGGACTTGGTGCTCAGCACCCGTACACGCAGCGACTCCTGCGCGCGTATCCCAACATCCAGCACGAGCGTCGCTTCATCGACGGGATCCCCGGAACCCCTCCTGACCTGTCGCAAAGTCAATCTGGCTGCCGGTTCGCACCTCGATGCGATGTGGCGCTCGACATCTGCGCCAGCACTGAGCCCGAACTTCTCGTCGTGGGCAAGAACCATCGAGCGGCATGTCACCTGCTCGGGCAATCTGGCGGGGGGTGAGCTGTCATCGTGAGCGACCAATCTGATGACGCGCGCGCGCCGACACCGGTGCTGTCGATTGAAGGGCTGGAAGTGCAGTACCGCACCCGGTCAGCCGATGGGCGTACGAAGCTGCTGGCGCGGGCCGTGGATGGTGTCGATCTGGTGCTCTACCCCGGCGAGACCTTGGCGATCGTGGGCGAGTCGGGGAGTGGCAAGACATCGATTGCGAATGCCGTGATGCGCCTGATCGAATCCTCGTCGGGCCGGATAATGTTCGAGGGCATCGATCTTGTTCCATTGCGCGGCAAGGCATTGCGAGATGTGCGGCCACGCTTACAGATGATTTTTCAGGACCCGTTCGAGTCACTCGACCAAAGGCTCACTGTGCTGGACACTGTGCTTGAGCCGCTGCTCATCAACGGGATCGGTGAATCTGCCGATGAGCGTCGCGCCTTGGCATATGCCGCGCTTGAGAGCGCCGGCCTGACCCCGGCGGAGCGAATCGGTAAGAGGTATACCTACGAACTTTCGGGTGGCCAACGACAGCGGGTGGCTATTGCGGCCGCCATGATTCTGCAGCCTGCTGTTGTGGTGGCGGACGAGCCAGTATCGATGCTCGATGTGTCATTGCGTGCGGGCATTTTGCGGCTGATGGCCGATCTGCGTGATCGTCTCGGGGTGGCGTATCTGTTTATCACCCACGACCTGTCCCTTGCCTGGATGTTCGCCGATCGGATTGCCGTGGTGTATCTAGGGCGGGTCATCGAAGAGGGTTCGCCAGTGGATCTCATCGGCTCTCCTCGCCATCCATACACTCGGGCGCTGGTGTCGGTGATCCCAGTTCCCGAGCGCGCGCAGGCAAGTGACCGCACCGTCTTGACTGGCGAGATTCCCAATCCCACTGCTATCCCGAGTGGGTGCCGATTCCACCCTCGCTGCCCGCTCTATCGCGATCTCGGTGAGCCGGCCCGATGTGTTTCGCAGGACCCCGCGCTCACACTTCTGCAGATCGGCTCGTCGACTCCGCATCGGGTCGCATGTCATTTCACATCGGCTGAGGAAAGCGAAGCTGGCTCGACATAGGCCCGAGTCAGGGGCTGCGGCGATTTCGCAATCTGCATTGGTCGTGTCTGCTGGCTAGTAGGGCCCATGCCTCGGCCTTGGCTTCATCGGGGTGCACCACTTCGCCGTCATCCAGACGGTGCTCAATAGCAACGAGTGCGCCGACCGCCTTCGCGCCTATTGCGGCAGCACCTACAGCGGAGTGGGGGGCTGCCGGATCGCCGCACTGATGCACCACGCGGCCGGTCGAGTCTGCGAGTTCGCGTAGCAAGTTCGAGTCGATGCCCTGCCCGGCAACGTGGATGTCACCGCGACGCGGAGTTATGGCATCAAGGACGCTGATGCACCGCCGTGATTCCAGCACGATGCCGTTGCTGAATGCTCGCACAAGCTCACCCGGCCCAGTTCGCATCGTGAGTCCTTCGACGATGCCCGTGAGCAGCGGGTCCCAGAGCGCGCCTTGTTCGCCGGGTGCGACGTAGGGCAAGAAGACCGGTACGTCGGCCGAGTGCGGATCGACGTCGCGAGCGAGTTGACTCACTCCTGCGGCACCACCGTCTACTGCGAACAACTGCGCCAGCCAGGCCAGCCCGGACCCGGTTGCGAGGAGGTCCATTTCATAGCCGTAACCGGAAAATGCCATTGGTGTCAAGAGATATCGGTGTTGCGGATCGATGCTTGGTGTTGTGCCGAGCCCGATGATCACTGTGCTTGTGCCGGCTAGGTAGACAACGTCTCCGGGATCTTCCACGCCAAGTCCAAGGACGCCAGCTACTGCGTCAGCAGCCCCTAGCGCTACCGGGATGTCACCGGGGAGTCCGAGGGAAGTGGCAGCCGCTCTCGTCAACATCTGCACATGGGTCGACTCGGCCAGCGGGGCAAGTCGAGGCAATTGCCGGCGGACGGCTCGGTGTGCGGATTCCTCGACCTGGGCATTCCAGGTGCCTGATGCGAGGTCGAAACATCCTGAGCCGGTGGCTGTTGCCGGATCAGTGGCAGGCGATCCGGTCAGCCACCCGAACAGCCAATCCTTCGCCCCGAGGAGTTGAGTGGCCTGGTTACTGCGCCCGTTGGCCGTCGTGAGGCGCATGGCCATCGGAAGGAGATAGCGACCATCGACCCACTGTCCCGTGGTTTGGTAGAGCAGATCGGGACCCACGGTGTCGCGAAGGAGTTCTCCTTCGGCTTCAGCGCGGGAATCTTCCCAGGTAATCGCAGGGCCGATTGGCGTGCCTTCGTCGTCGGCTAGAACCAAAGTGGGGATCATTGCAGACAGGCCGATCGAGGCCCAGCGGGTTGGTGCCACGGATGCCGACAACTCGCTCACGACGCTGTGCAGCGCGCGGATCCAATGCGCCGGTTCCTGCTCTGACGCACCGGGTTCCGGCCGCGCGGTCGGGTAGTCGGCACGTGCGGAAGCCAGGATCACGCCGCCGTGGTCGATCGCGACGCCCTTCAGACCAGAGGTGCCAAGGTCGAGCCCGATGAAGACGTCAGCACCAGGCGTGGGCACCGATTCAGCTCCTCAACTACGCGTAACGGGACCTCAGCCGGAGATAACGTCGAAAGCTTCCGCTGCGGCCACGAGCGTACGGTCAATGTCATCATCAGTGTGCACCAACGAGACGAACAGGTTCTCGAACTGCAGCGGGTGGAAGAGCACCCCTCGAGTGATCATCTCCTCCCAGAACCGCGTGAACATCGCCTCATCGGCGTAGCGCTCGGCGTCGCGCCAGTTCTTGATCGGCTGGTCGGAGAACCAGAGCTGGAAGACGGTGCCGAGCCCGTCAACCCGAGCAGGTATGCCGGCGTCGGCTGCGAGAGTTCGCAGTCCTTCGGCGAGACGATCGCCAATGGCGCGCTGCCGGTCGTATAAGCCTGGCTCGGCGAGCACGTCCATCGTGGCTGATACGGCCGCGCACTGGATGACGTTGGCGTTGTAGGTGCCGGAGTGCGAGTAGCGACCTTCGGAGATCATGCTCATTGCCTCGTGGCTGCCGCCAAGGGCGGCCACGGGGAAGCCACCGCCTAGGCCCTTTGCCAAGGTGGTGAGGTCGGGGGTGACGCCGAAGAACTCTTGCGCGCAGCCGCGAGAGAACCTAAAGCCGGTGATGACCTCATCGAAGATGAGTAACGAACCGTGCTTGGTGGTTTCCGATCGCAGCAACTCGAGGTAGCCGGGCTCGGGCAGGATGCAACCGGTGTTGAACACGGCGGGCTCGGTGATGACCGCAGCGATCTCGTGGCCACGTTCGGTCATCAGCCGGACGAAACTGTCAGGGTCATTCCAGGTAAGCACAATCAGGGTGTCGCTGAGTTCGAGTGGGACGCCAGGCCCGGATGCGACCGGACGCGGGCTCTCGGCTGGCCCAGCTAGAGCCGGATCAACGTGGTTGCTCCAGTACACGGTGTCCTGCCAGCCGTGATAGTGCCCTTCGAATCGGACGATCATGCGCCGACCAGTGTGGGCGCGGGATAGCCGGATTGCGCTGCCCACTGCTTCGCTGCCCGAGTTGGTGAAGCGCACCTTCTCGATTCCAGGAACGGCTGCGACAACCTTCTCCGCCGCTTCGATCTCCAGTTCGTACGGAAGGCCGAAGCAGGTGCCGTACTCGGCGATGGCGTCTGACACTGCCTGTGTCACGACTGGGTGCCGGTGGCCCAGAATCATTGGGCCGAGCCCGAGCAGGTAATCGATGTAGTCGTTGCCATCGACGTCGCGCACGTGCGATCCCGTGCCTTGCGCCATGAATGGGGGATAGGGCGACCAGCCGAACTTCACCGTGCGCGCACTGCTACCCGCGCCGCCGGGGATGATGCGGCTGGCCCGTTCGAACAGGGCGCGCGAGGTAGGTGTGCGGGCTGCGTAGGTGTCGATGAACGAGTCGGCTGCCATGGTGTCTCCGTGCTGGTGTGGCGGGATCTTGCTCCCGCGAGTTCTGCATAGTGTGTATGCAGACTCTACCTCGCCGGTAGCCCTCGGACTAGTTCTTGTCCGGCGAGCGGTTGGGTCTTAGCCCCCATGGTCCGGGGTGCGTCACCGGGAGAACTTGTCGATCGGTGCGGCCCGAGAGGTAGAACGCGAATCCGTCGGTGGGGTAGACCTGTTGGAAACAGTCGAAGGGCTGGCCATCGACTGAGAAACTGACTCCCCGAATGCGTGCGACCTGATCGCGCGCGGCCAGGTTGAGCAATCGCCGTTCCTGTATCGATGCCTTGACTATCTCGAGGTGCTGTTCCTCGTAGGCGTCTATCAGCCCGTAGCGGTCGGCGAGGAGTCGGTAGAGCGAGACGTCACCCGAGCGAACGTCGGAGTCGAGCCCGGGGGCCAGGCTCACCGGAATGTACGACGTCTCGCTGATCATTGGCCGCTGCTCGATCACCCTTAGGCGGCGGATGCACCAGACCCGCGCGTTACTGCGGATTGCTAGGGCTGTTGCGATGTCCTCGGTCGGGATGCCATCGGATACCTCAAGAACTTGAGTGGTTACCTCCGGCGGAGTCTGGCCCCGGGTCAGGGTCGCGAGTAGTCCGCCGGCGAGCGCAGGGCTGGTCAGAATCCGTTCGGCAGCGACGAAGGTACCGACCCCTTGGTGGCGACGAACGCGGCCGGCGCGCTCGAGTTCGTCAAGGGCCCGGCGAACCGAGATCAGGCTGACCCGGCACTGCTCTGCGAGTTCCTTATTGGTGGGCAGTCGGTCGCCAGGTTGCAGGCCACCGTCGGCGATGAGTCGCTCGATGAGGTCCATGACCTGCTCGTAGCGGAGTAAGCCTCGATGTGATGCGGTCACGGTGATCACCTCCGAGTGATGTGGCAGCCACGTCAGGCTGCGGCGCGGTCACACGAACGATAGAGCAAGTGAGGCGACTGTGTATGTCCACTGGGCGCCACAGCGGCGACGAGGTCGCCAAGGGAGCAAAGTTCAGGGCCGGAATGTTCGCGAGTACCGGCAATCATGACGTGCCACCCACAGGGCTCGACCCTCGACCACCGGGCCCATGTACAAGCGCTCGGGCAGGCGCGGGTCAGTGCCCTCGCGGAAAACTCCGGGCGAGATCTCGACCAGATCGACGATTCCTGGTGCCTCCACCCCATTTGGGGCTACGAGCACCAACCGTCCATCAACCGCCGCAATCCGCAGATGGGAGAACCACGGATTGAACGATCGATAGTGCCCCACGTAGGCGGCCAAATCGCCGCTGACCGAGCCGTCATTGCCTTCGGGCAGAACAGGTCTCGGGGGTGGCACGTAAGCGGGCGCGACTGGGAGTGGTGAACCCTGGCTATCGGCGCAGAGCGCGTCGAACAGCGCACGCGCGAGCCATTGCGCGCCTGGTGAGTCGCCGGGCGCGTTGGTCAGAACGATCACGCCGCAGCCGAGTTCAAGATCGCCGATGAGGAAGGTCGAATAGCCGACCATGCCGCCGCCGTGGGTGATGCAGGTGCGGTCGCTGATCTGTTCGACGTTGATGCCGAGTGCGTACTGCGATGGGCCCGGCGCTGGCTCGCCACCTGGCGAGGTCGGGGTGATCATCGAGGTGAACGCGCCTTCGCTGATGACGCGTCGACCATCGACTTGGCCGCGGCCCAGCAGCATGGCCAGATACCGACCCATGTCTGCAGCGGTTGAGGCGACGTTGCCGTCGGCAGCCGATACCTCAAACCAGGTAGCCGGGGCCAGCGGATCGCCTGGACACCAAGCTCGGTCCTCGTGTCGTGGCTGGTAGCCCACCGCCATGGTGTGCCGATCGTTGTCGGTGATTGTGGTGATGGTGTCGGGCATACCGACCACCTCGACTACCCGCTCGCGCATTAAGTCAGTGCAGGTGCGACCCGTCACTGCTTCGACTACTGCTCCTAGGGTCATGAAGCCGACGTTGGAGTAGTGGAAGATCGTGCCGGGTGCTGAGCCGGTGCTGCTGCTTCGCAGCGCCCACACTTGCGCTGCCTCGTCCGGCCACGAATCGGAGCCCATGATCAGACCCGACGAGTGGTCAAGGAGATGCCGCAGGGTGATTGGCTCGTAGTCGGATTGCACCTCGAACCAAGGCAGGTGCTGCTGAACGGTGTCGCTGAGGGCAATCACACCTTCGTCGACGAGGGTGAGAACCACCAGCGATGTGAATGACTTGCTGATCGAGCCGATCTCATAGCGGTGACCGGCTGAAACTTCTTCTGCGCGCTCAATATCGGCAAACCCTGCGTAGAACTGGGACGCGACTGATCGGTCGCGAACCAGACAGACCGCAACCCCTGGCGCAGCCTGTGTGGCTACGTACGCAGCTGCGACTTCGTGCATCGATTTCTGTGTTGCCGAGTGCAGGGTCGAGTTCATAGCACCCATCCTGCCTCGCCGCGACGTGGCGCGGCGTCATAGTCGTGTTTGCCGCGGGCGTTCAGGAGTTGCTCCTAGGCGGTGGCTGCTATTCCTCGTTGTCGGCCTGGCTTGTCGGACGCCTGCGCCGCATTGCCACGACGAGTCCGCCGACGATGACAATCACGAGCAGGCCCACGCCGAGGTACGGCCCGAGGTTGGTTGCGCTGACGTCCGATGCGGGAGTCTCCCCGGGGACATCGGCAACAACAGGACGGATCTTCTCGTACGACCACGTGCCCCACTGAAGGATCAGTGTGCCGTTGCCAGCTGGCTGTGGCACAAAGCCAGTGAAGCGGTCAGAGCGATACGCCTCGTGGTTGCTGTAGTAGTAGGTCATCACGTACGGGGAGTCGTCATAGAGCATTTGCTGCATCTGCATGACGATCGCCTGGCGCTTGGTCTGGTTCGTCTCGGTCGACTGCTGGGCTAGGAGCTTGTCGTATTCGGGGTTGCAGTAGAAGGAGTCGGACAAGTTGGCATAGATCGTGCCGGCGTCCTTGTAGGAGCGATTGGCGCACGAGAAGGTCGAGAGCATGTAGTTGGGATCTGGCTCAACGCCCCAGCCCCACTCGAACATGTCGAAGGTGCCCTGTCCGACGATTTCGTAAAGTGAGTCCTCAGACACCATCTTCGTGGTCACTTCGACGCCAACTGCAGCCAAGTAGTTCTTCACGAACTCGACTGCCTTCTTTGATGACGCATCGTTGGATCTGCCCACCAGGCGGAAACTGAGTTGCTTGCCCTTGGAGTCGACTCGGACCCCGTCGGCCCCGATCTTGTAGCCGGCGGCATCGAGCATTGTCTTCGACAGCGCTGGGTCGTAGGGAATCAGATTGGCAGGGTCTAGGTGCCACGTGGCGTACACAGGTGGGATCACTGTGGTGGCCGCGATGCCGTCGCCCCCAAGCACTTTGTCGACCAGGGTTTGCTTGTCGATCGCTGCGGCCAACGCCCGACGCAAGGCTTTGTCCTTGAGTAGCGGGTTGCCATCGCCAATGGGTGTTCCGTCGGCCAATGCTGCACCCGTGTTGAACGCGATTTCGTTGAACGACACCGGCGCGGCTGACACCGTCGTGATGCCGGGTACACCCTTGAGCGAGTTCAGAACGTTGACACCTAGACCCTCGGCGAAGTCGATCTCGCCTTTCTTCAGCGCTTGGCCCATCGCATCGTCGTTCTTGAATATCTTGAAGATGATCTCATCGACTGGCGGCTTGCCCCGGTAGAAGTTGGGGTTGGCGTCCATCCGGATGAATTGGCCCACGCGGCGCTCGACCATGTAGAAAGAGCCGCCTCCGACGCTGGGCGAGGCGGGCGTCCCCTCGTTCTTGAAGTTGGTGACTGCCTTCTCGTCGATGCTCTTCCAGACGTGCTCGGGAAGGATGTAGACGTACAGCTTCTCCATGATCGGGGTGGGCTTGGAGACCGACAGGATCAATGTGGTGTCGTCGGGGGCCTCAGCCTTGGTGATGTTGGCGATGTAGCTGCCGTAGTTGGTCTTCTCATACTCGCCGTTGATGATTCGGTTGAATGTGTAGGCGGCATCCTTCGCGGTCAATGGCTGACCGTCGGTCCAGGTGAGTCCCGGGCGGATCTTGTAGGTCCACGACTTCTTGTCGGCCGATTCAGTCCAGGATTCGGCGAGGCCGGGTACCGGCGAGAAGTCGGCTGCCCCGTACTGGGTGAGCAGCGGATACTGCATCTGGAAGACCTCGTAGGCCAGTGACGAAAGCCCCGTGAACGGGTTAGCGGAGTCCATGTCTGTGGTGAGACCGATCGTGAACACGACTTTCGGGGCAGCTGCACTAGGGCTAGGGCTGGTGCTGTCGGCATGCGCTGTCGTAGTCAGGGCCAGCCCAGCCACCAGTGAGATGGCTGCGGCGGCGCTGATGACTCGGGTGCTGTTGTGCATGCGCACGTGTCCTCCAGGACAGATTCCTTGGCCGTGGCCTCGTCCGATAATCCGGGAGTCGGATCGCGGTCTAGGCATTCCTACCGCATCGACGAACGGTATTTACATAATGTGACCAGGTCGTTGCGTTGCCTCGTGATTGGTCCACGCGTGCGGTCGGCCAAGTAGGTTGCCTCCTGGGCGAACTAGTGAGTCATGATGAGACGGTGGAACCCATGGCGATGCCCGTCCCAGTTGGTCGTTTCCACCGTGATCACCCGCGTTACAAGTGGATTGCCCTGTCCAACACCACACTGGGCATGACGATGGCCACCGTCAACTCCTCGATCGTGCTGATCTCGTTGCCAGCCATTTTCCGCGGTATCTCACTCGATCCACTTGATCCCGCGAATGTCAGTTACCTGCTGTGGATGCTGCTCGGCTTCCTGCTCGTGACTGCGGCACTTGTCGTGGCCTTCGGCCGGCTCGGCGATCTCAAGGGCCGCGTTCGGATCTATAACCTTGGCTTCAGCGTTTTCGCCGTCTCGTCGATCACCTTGTCGCTTGTTCCGTGGCAGGGCAGCGCAGGTGCGTGGTGGCTGATCGGCTGGCGCGCTGTTCAGGCGGTTGGCGCGGCCATGATCATGGCAAATGCGACAGCGATCCTTACTGATGCTTTCCCGGTTCGCCAGCGCGGTATGGCTCTTGGCGTGAATCAAGTGGCCGCGATCGCAGGATCATTTCTTGGCCTGGTGATTGGTGGTGTCTTATCTGAATGGCATTGGCGCGCCGTGTTTTGGGTGAGTGTGCCGTTCGGAGTGGTGGGTGCTTTGTGGTCGTATCGCTCACTGCATGAGGTCGGGGTAAGGCATCACGGTCGCCTCGATGTGCCAGGCAACCTCACCTTTGCTGGCGGGCTGGGTCTGTTGCTCACCGGAGTCACCTACGGACTGCAGCCTTACGGCACATCTGCGATGGGCTGGGGTAATCCGTGGGTAACGGGGTCACTGGTCGCAGGAGTCGCGCTGCTGGTTCTTTTCGTAGTGATCGAAACTCGCGTGGCGGATCCGATGTTCCAGATGTCGCTGTTCCGAATCCGGGCATTCGCATTGGGTAACTTGGCCGGGTTCTTGGCCTCGATCTCGCGAGGTGGTTTGCAACTC
>Ga0194055_10001039_pt1 | contig 22633 bp, 21 predicted proteins | sample SepL449m_MetaG_FD_155482 | JGI IMG/M metagenome (GOLD analysis project Ga0194055, IMG submission 155482) | Anoxic zone freshwater microbial communities from boreal shield lake in IISD Experimental Lakes Area, Ontario, Canada - Sep2016-L442-9m | ecosystem: Environmental > Aquatic > Freshwater >... | reverse complement strand
CTCTTGAACTAGAACGTGAAGAGGGAGATCACCCCCATCAGAACGAAGATATTGGAATGCGCTTCTCGGTAATCAAAGCCAATTAGAGAAGCGCGAGAATTCGCACACCCGATCTGAGAACGCTCACGATTACAAAAAGTACTAAAAAGGATAGGTCAAGACTGATGCCACCCAAGCGAAGTGGCGGTATCCGTCGGCGGAGCAGATTGAGTGGCTTGTCTGTGACCACATAGATGCCAGTGATGAGAACTAACACGGGACCTTTAGGACGCCATGAGCGTGCGAACATCCGCACATACTCGAGTATGAGGCGCGCCAAAAGAAAATAGAGAAATAACCGAAGAACGAGATCTACAAACCCAAGCACAATAAGCACTACATCAAACCTTTATGACTGGTTAAAGAAGGATGCCTCCGCGGCCGCACTCTTCTCTTCGAACGAGACGCTTACATTTGCGGGCGATAGCAAGAAGACCTTCTGCGTCACGCGTTCAATCGAACCATGGAGACCGAAAGCCAGGCCAGCTCCAAAATCAACGAGGCGCTTGGCGTCTGCATCCGTCATGTCCGTCACGTTCATGATGACCGGGACGCCTTGGCGGTAATGCTCGCCAATGGTCTTTGCCTCATTGTAATTGCGCGGATGGAGAGTAACTATTTTATTGAGCGGGCGCTCGATCGGCTCGACATGGGACGTTGCCATCGGTGCCACCGTGCGTACATCACTCACCGCAGCTGGTGCGGTTTCGCGGCGAACTCGCGCCATATCGAAAGTAGGACGACGCATTACCTGCGTCTCTTCGATGACCGCTTCACCTTCAAGTACCTCATCTGCATCAACTAAACCTAGGTACTTAGCCATTTTGCGCATACTGTTTGCCATGGGATGAAATGTTACCTGAACGTGGGACGTGATCCGAGTATTGAAGAGCCAACCCGTACGTGTGTCGCGCCAAATTCGATGGCAGCAGCAAAATCACCACTCATACCTGCAGAGCACCACAATGCCTCAGGGAATTCACGGATAAAGTCAGCGCGAATCTCTTGCAGGTGTTGAAAGGCCGTTCGAGGGTTCTCGTCGAGTGGGGCTACCGCCATGAGACCCGAAAGATCAACCATCGGAGCGGTAGCTAGTAGCGAAGCAATCTCAGAAAGTTCAGAGCTGCGCGCTCCTGCGCGACCTTGTGCACCATCGAGGGAGACCTGGACGAGAACGCGTAGCACCTGCTCTCGCCCTACCGCCCGCTTCACAATCTCTTCAGCCAAGTCAAGACGATCAACCGAGTGGATCACAGAAGCCCACTCCAGCACGGACTTAACTTTTTTTCGCTGTAGTTGTCCAATAAAATGCCAATTGATCGGCGTGAGCACCTCGGAAGCTTTTGTGGAACCCTCTTGCTCACGGTTCTCCCCCGCATCGAGTACTCCGAGGGCCGCCAGATGTGCTACGTCACTCGCCGGGAAGGTCTTCGTGACGACCACCAGTGTGATTTCTTCAGGTTCCCGGCCAGCCGCACGCGCCGAAGTCGCGATTTCAGCGCGCACTGCCTCGAGGCGCATCCCAATTTCCTCGCGGCGATCTGTCATAGAGGAACCCTATTACGCCGAGGGCAGAGAGATAACACCGGCAAAGCGCCCAGTCACACCATCACGGCGATAGGAGTAAAGAAGCGGATCTTCAACGGTACATGAGTGATGATGAGTCACAAGTACCTTCATCTCGGCTAGATCGTCCCTCAAGGCACCACAGAGATCCAATGTGAGCTCGCCTCTTCTCCACACTGCGTTCGGATGCGAAGCGCCGAATTCAGTAGCGATCTCTTCTCCCACGACATAGCAATCAGCACAGATATGAGGACCAATCTCAGCCACTAACGATGCGGAACTTAACGCACGCATCTGACCGACCACGTTTTCCACAATTTTATTAATCGCCCCACGGCGACCCACATGTACAGCAGCCACAACACTCTGGGATTCATCCCAAATGAGCAATGGAATGCAATCCGCCACCATCACGGCAAGCCCTAGACCTGGCGTCATTGTGATCAGCGCATCGACTGTGGGATCGGGGATCACTTTATCGATGTGTCTCACGTCTGCTCCATGAACCTGATTCATGTACTGGATCGGAACACCAAAATGTTGGCTCAGGCGAGCACGATTCTCTTTTACCGCATTTGGATCATCACCCACGTGCAAGGCAAGATTGAGGGAGTCGAAAGGCGAGTGGCTTTCACCGGCGAGAAAACTTCTAGAGGTGAAAGTACGAATCACCCGAGCATCACTTCAAGAAGTCAGGAACGTCAAGATCGTCAGCGGACTCTTCAAAAATGATTTTGCGACGCGACGAAAGGGGTGCAGGTGACTCATCGAGCCCCGCGGCAAGATCCACTTCGACATCGGTCGATTCCTCAGGTTCATCACGTAGCTCGTCTTCCACAACTGGAGGAGGTGTCACCACTCGAGTCGGTTCGCCGCCATCAAAGCCAGCCGCAATCACGGTGACTCGTACTTCATCTCCTAAGACATCGTCGATAACAGCACCGAAAATAATGTTGGCATCGATATGGGCAGCCTTTGCCACCAATTCGGCGGCCTCGTTGATTTCGAAGAGACCTAGATCTGACCCACCGGCGATGGAGAGCAAAACTCCACGAGCACCGTCAATTGATGCCTCAAGGAGCGGACTTGAAATTGCGCTCTCCGCCGCGCGAATGGCGCGACCTTCTCCGCGCGCCGAACCAATCCCCATCAGTGCCGAGCCAGCGCCCTGCATGACGCTCTTCACATCTGCGAAGTCAAGGTTGATAAGACCAGGGGTGGTAATCAAATCAGTGATGCCTTGCACGCCAGATAGCAGTACTTGATCCGCACTCTTAAAGGCGTCTAGGAAAGTGATGGCACGATCGGAAATCGAAAGAAGTCGGTCATTAGGAATGACAATCAACGTATCTACTTCGCTTCGAAGTTTTTCGATTCCCTCTTCAGCTTGTGCGGTACGACGCTTTGCTTCAAAACTAAAAGGTTTGGTCACCACACCAATTGTGAGCGCACCAAGTTCACGTGCAATACGTGCCACGATAGGTGCGCCACCAGTTCCGGTGCCGCCACCCTCGCCAGCTGTCACAAAGACCATATCTGCGCCGCGCAAAACCTCTTCGATATCTTCGGCATGATCGTTAGCAGCTTGCTCACCCACTGAAGGAGCAGCACCAGCACCTAGCCCGCGCGTCAATTCACGACCGATATCTAGTTTGACGTCAGCATCACTCATGATGAGTTGCTGCGCATCCGTATTGATGGCGATAAATTCCACGCCTTTGAGACCAGCTTCGATCATGCGATTGACAGCATTGACGCCACCTCCCCCGATGCCTACTACTTTGATGACGGCGAGGTAATTCTGCGGTGCAGCCACTTCGACTCCTATGCTGATGATTAATGCGTACCGGACTTGCACTACCAATAGGAAGGCTCAACCTCTAGTTGAGAATGACCCTTTTGTCCTATTTCATCCGTACGTTAAGCCTCCTCGAGGGAAGGCGCAATGACCATGGAGGGTGTGTCGCAGGGAAAAGAATTCAGGGCGCAGTGCTTAGCGCGTGGTGGGCGAAAGTGGAGCGCTCACGTCAATCTTCTTTGCTCGTGTTTTCAACAGGACGCGCAAAACTTTAATTTTAGTTGCACTGTCATCACTACTTCCCCACGTAATTCGCGTCTTACCAATCGTAAATTCAATCAAATCATTCGACCGAGCGGTCAAAGTGACTATCTGACTAGCTAGATCTGCGGGTAATGAGCGATAAATCGAGACTGCAGCTTTGATACCTGCGGTTTCGCGCCCCATAATGACGGGAAGATCACTTGGCGGCGTGGCCACATTTGCAAAGGGCAATCCATCTTCACCATAAAGTTGGTAGGCACCATTGAAATAAACTGCGGCAATAGCATCCTTCTCTTTCACAACTATCGTGATAGTTGATGGCCAGCTTCGTTTCAACGTAATTGATTCAATCTTGGGATATTTCTTCCTGAGCTCAGAAAGGGTCGATACATGAGCTCTCGCCATTTTCTCGCCAACTCGAATGCCCGATTCGGCGATGAGTTGCTTTCCTTTGAGAGCACTACTGGCAGCGATGCCCTCTACATGGATAGTGCGCACTGTTAAAAGTGATGACCAGCCGAGGATCCACGCAAGGAGCACGAAGGTGACAGACAAGGCGATAAGCACGCGAAACCTTCTCAACTCCTAGCCACCACTGCGAGTTGTTCGAGAATGGCAGGACCTAACAAGGTGACGTCGCCAGCACCCAAAGTGAAAATATAATCTCCTGGTTGTGAAATTTTCGCAGCCCACTCACTGACATCGAGAAAGCTAGGAAGGAACGTAGCCCCTGGAATAAGAGCGGCTAATCTCATGCCACTTACTCCAGGAAGGGCACTTTCACCGGCACCATAAACGTCCATGATGGCTACTTCATCAGCTACCGTCAGAGCTGAAGCAAATTCGCTCATGAAAGCTTGCAACCTTGAAAAACGGTGGGGTTGAAAGATTGCAATAATCCGTCCTCGAGGCGCAACTTCACGTGCGGCTTTCAAGGTCGCAATTATTTCGGTGGGGTGATGCGCGTAGTCGTCCACAACTGTGACCTTGGATACCATGCCTCGAATATCAAAACGACGACGTGCACCGGCAAATTCTGCCAACCCTTTACGCACCCCCTCCATAGAAAGACCATACTCAGCCGACATGGCAATTACCGCAGCAGCATTCAAGGCATTGTGAACGCCAGGAACCTGTAGTGCGAATGACCCCAACTTCCGCCCGCGCAAATGAGCAGAAAATATGGATCCAGCATTTACAGGATGATATTCGGAGATAACCAAATCATTTGTAGCAAACAAGCCATATGAAACAACTTGTCGATCAAACTTTGCTAGCAACCGTTGCACACCTGCATCATCGCCGCAGAGAACTAGCGATTTGGATACTGAATGCGCAAACTCGAGGAATGAATTGTCAATCTCTGTCAATGAGGTGAATTGATCCATATGATCGGCTTCAATATTGGTGATAATCGCAGAATCCGGCGCATATGCGAGAAAAGACTTGTCCGATTCATCTGCCTCTATTACGAAGAAATCGCCATTTCCGTGATGCGCATTACTTCCAGCGCTCCCCAACCCAGCACCTATCGCATATGAGGGATCAAGTCCAAGTGATTGAAGAGTCACCGCTGTCATCGACGTAGTCGTGGTCTTTCCATGCGTGCCAGCTACCGCCACACTCTTTCGCCCCACCAGCAGACTCGCCAAAGCTTCGGAGCGATGAATAATTTCGCAGGGCATCGTGTGGGCTTCGATTAATTCAGCATTATCGACCGGAATCGCGGTCGAGGTGATGACGGCTGCCACAGGTATCCCAAATTGCAAGAGGTTCACCGCTGCATGGCCTATCGCTACTCGTGCACCCAAAGCACGTAAGGCATGAATCTCCTGAGTCTCGCGAGTATCGGAACCACTTACTTGAAATCCGCGCGCAAGTAGGACGCGAGCAATTCCACTCATACCCGAACCACCGATTCCTACTAGATGAACCGGACCAAGCGATGAGTCAAGCTTCACTCTCATCGGACCTGCACAATAATTTCGGTCGCCATCTCGTGTGCTCCAGCGCAGGAATGCAGAGATACCGGAAGCTTTGCGTAGGCCGACCTCATTTTGGAAAGCTCCGTCGAATTACCGATGAGGCGAGTGACCTCAGTAAATAGGCGACTTTCAAGGGCGTTATCTTCGTGAAACACGAGGGCAGCGCCCAACCCCGCAGCAGGCGCAGCGTTAGCCCCTTGTTCGCCATTGCCATGCCACAGTGGAATAAAGATTGCCGGAACTTCAAAGCGTGAAATCTGCGCTACGGCCCCGGCTCCAGCACGTGAAATAACCAAGTCCGCCGCCGAAAGCGCCACATCCATCCGCTCAATATATGGCAGGGGCCGGTACCGCGATGAGGCCTCCGGTAGGTCCACATCGTGGCCAAGAGAGTGAACGATCGAGTACTCCAGTGGTCCCGCGCCAGAGAGCATTTTGCTCACCATAGTGTTGAGTCTTCGCGCGCCTAGCGATCCACCGATGATCAACACAGTCGGAAGATCTGCGGGTACGTCAAAAAATCGCTTAGCTTCTGCTCGATCCATGGGAATTAATTGCATATTCTTGCGAAGCGGAAGAGCCATCAACCGGGCGTTCTTAATCAGATTCTCCGCGCGTGGATAACTTACAAAAGCCACAGCACCTAGACGCCCCGCGAAGCGGTTTGCTAATCCTGGAAGCGCATTCGCTTCATGAACGATGCGCGGCACTCGCTCCAGAAAAGCCGCAAGAATGCCAAAGGCCGAAACGTACCCACCAAAACCGACAACGACGTCGAAATCTCGAACAATGCGTCGGGCTCTATGAAGGTTAAGAAATGCACGCGCTGGCCATGCGAAGGATGACAGAGAAAATCGACGCGGAAATGGAAGTTTCGCTATCATCACTAACGGATAGCCCGCCGAAGGCACCAATCTGGACTCGATTCCAGCCTGAGTTCCCATAAAAGTAATACTCGCCGTGGGAGAGAGATCCTTGAGAGCCTCTGCGGTTGCAAGCGCTGGGTCAACATGTCCAGCACTTCCACCAGCAGCAAAGAGCACCTTCATGGACGTGCTCGATCATGAGCAATTCTGAGAAGGATTGCGATGGCCGCCAAGGTAGAGATTAACGATGACCCGCCGTATGAAACAAATGGCAAAGGCACCCCAACAACTGGAAAGACTCCTATTGCAGAACCCATATTTATGAGGGCTTGAAAAACTATCCAGGTAGTAACACCTACTGCTATGAGCCGAGAAAAATTGTCTTTCACACGCATGGCGAGCGAACAACCACACCAGAGGACAACTCCGAAGATCACCACCACCATCAGCGTGCCAAAGAGGCCCACCTCTTCACCGATTACAGCAAAGATGAAGTCTGTATGTGCTTCCGGACCAAGGTTGCCCCACTTTTGACTACCCGCCCCTAACCCCACTCCAAAGAGACCCCCAGAAGCCAACGCCATAATTCCGTGAGCCGGTTGCCACCCAGCAGATTGGTAATTCGCCACCGAAAATGGATCAAGGAGCGCGGTAAATCTCTTCAACCTATGAGATTGGCTTACCACAAGAGCTGCGGTGCCCAACATCGCAAGCATTCCAAAGAGCGAGAGCGCGCGACCAGAAATCCCAGCGGCAAAGAGCATCGCGAAGAGAGTTGCAAAGACGATGATTGCCGTACCCAAGTCTTTACCGGCCAGCACAAGTATAAGTACTGGCGCTGCACCAAAGAGCGCCCGAACCAATCGATCCATCAGGGGAATCCCGCCTCGGGTCAAGGCATCAGCAACCCAAAGTACTAACGCGAGTTTACCAAACTCGCTTGGCTGGAATCGTATGGGACCAAACTCCAGCCAGTTGCGATTCCCGTTAACATTGACACCAAGTGGCGTGAAAATAAGTAGTTGCAATGCGCAGGACCCCACGACTGCCAGCGGGGCGAGTTTACGATAAATAGGAGTCGGAATCTTAAACGCTAAAAATGCAAAAGCGCTGCCAATTCCCAGGAAGAACAACTGCTTGAGAACGATAGAAAAACTAGAACCAGAAGATTTGATAGATGCCACCGACGAAGCAGATAACACCATCGTTATTCCAATCACGCATAGCGCGATCGAAGATCCCAAAAGGAGAGGAAAATATCGTCGATCGCTAGCGAGCGCGCTCTTAGACATGGCTACCTTCCCGAACTGCATCTGCGAAGAAATTTCCCCGCTCTGCGTACGAAATGAATTGATCCATCGAAGCACATGCAGGTGCCAGGAGAACCGTATCCCCGATACCAGCCAATTCGTGCGCTCGAGCGACGACATTGCGCATCAACTGCCTGCCTTGTTCAGCAGGGGTTGGGTCGACATGTACATCAATTCTTTCCACCGCAATATGGGGTGCATGCTTCGCCAGAGACTCAGCGATACCTTCTCGATCCCGTCCAATAAGTAAAGCAACTTTGATGCGCTTGCCACACTCGATTACTAATTGATCTACAGAGGCACCCTTAAGTAGACCACCTGCTACCCATATAACGTTATCGAAAGCTTTGAGGGAAGCGATTGCTGCGTGCGGGTTGGTCGCTTTCGAATCGTTTATCCATTTTACTCCACCCTCATTCAAAATTTCAGCGATGCGGTGAGATCCTGGGGTAAACGCGCGAAGACCCGCCGCGACAGAAACTTCTGCGACACCAATACTCCGAGCCAACGCGCTGGCAGCTAGGGCGTTTAGCACGTTATGTGGTGCGAAGGGTTTAATATCTCCTAATTCAGCAAGCGACACCGCGGCATGATCTGGATCTTCCACAAAGGCGCGATCTACTAAGAGTTCCTCCACCACTCCCAATTCCCCACGCTTCGGAGAATTTAGGGTGAATAGTACATCGGGGGTAAATCCAGCGAGGTCAAGCATAGAATTCAAAAGTTTGTCATCGCCATTGCAAATCGACGTATCCGAGGCCGCTAGAAGCTCAATCTTTGTCTGCGCATACTCACTAAGGGAGCCGTGCCAATCAATATGATCCTCGGCCACATTCAGCAGCGCTGAGGCTCGAGGGTGCGCACTCTTCATTCGAGCAATTTGAAACGATGACAACTCAATTGCCAAGACGTCGTACGGCTCATCATCTAACACCGCCGAGATCAACGGGTATCCCACATTGCCGCAAGCCACCGAGTTAAGACCTTCGGCGGCCAAAATAGATTGCAACATCTCAGTAGTGGTTGTCTTCCCGTTCGTGCCGGTCACCGCCAACCAGAGCGGCGCTGGCTGGCTAAGGCGCTCGGCACGAAATTGCGCCACCTCCCACGCAAAATCAACTTCGCCAACAACATCGACGCCAGAAAGAAAGAGCGGGTGGTCTAATTTCCAACCAGGAGAGGCATAAATACGTTCGAAATTCGACATCTGCCCCAGCGCATCTCTCGTCAAGAGTGAAGAGATACCCGCTTGGGATAATTCCACCGCAATATGTGCGGGCAATGGTGCATCAACTACGACGGTGACGTCATGCCCTTGATCTTTCACCGCCTGAGCCAGCGCCAATCCAGTACGTCCCGCTCCGGCGACTATGACTCGGCTCATGTGGTTACCCACGCCCCATAGAAGAGTCCCAGGCCACTAGCTACACAGAGTCCAGCGATAATCCAGAAGCGAATAACAATCGTCACCTCGCCCCAACCAATCAACTCAAAGTGATGTTGGAGCGGGGCCATTCGAAAAATTCGTTTACCTCTGGTCAATTTGAAGTAACCCACCTGAAGGATGACCGAGAGCGTGATGATTACGAAGAGTCCGCCCAGAAGCGCCAATAAGCCTTGGGTGCGGCTGGTAATCGCCAGCCCAGCGAGCGCGCCGCCGAGTGCAAGAGAACCAGTATCGCCCATGAAGATTTGTGCCGGGCTCGCGTTCCACCAAAGAAACCCAAAACAGGCGCCCATGAGTGCGGCAGCCACTATTGCAATATCAAGTGGATCTCGCACGTCGTAGCACTTTGGACCTGGATTGACCCAGCAGCCCTGCCCAAACTCCCAGACACCAATCAGAATGTAGGAGGCGAAAGTCATCACACTAGTTCCGGTCGCAAGTCCATCCAGACCGTCAGTCAGGTTTACGCCGTTACTTGCTGCAGCAATCATGAGAAAGACCCAGACGATTACGAGAATTACTGGTAACGCAACCGAAGTATCTCGCACAACCGAGAAGTGAAGCGAGACTGGAGTCAAACCATGTTCATCAGGGAAACGTAAACCCAGCACCGCGAAGCCCACGGCGACCAGCGATTGCCCAGCGATCTTGGTGCGCGCGCGCAGCCCAAGAGATCGTTGCCGAGAGACTTTAAGCCAATCATCTAAAAACCCGACGAACCCGAGCCCTGTCATCAAGGACAGCACCAAAATACCTGAGGCCGTGAAGTGGTGGGAAGTAAGTAGATGAGAACCAAAGTAGGCAATGAGCGTTGCCACGATGATGACGGCACCGCCCATGGTGGGGGTGCCACGTTTTGTATGGTGAGCTGACGGGCCATCATCACGAATGATCTGACCGTAGCCGCGGCGGACTAATATTCGAATCGCCAGCGGAGTACCAAACATGGTGAAGAAAAATCCAAGCGCCGCAGCGGCGAGTACCCCCTTCACTCCGAACCACCTCCCGCTAGTCGAGCTGCAATACCTTCAAGATGAGTTCCACGAGATGCTTTGACGAGAATGACATCTCGAGAGTGCAGACCCGCCTCGACAAAACGAAGAGCCGCCTCGTGGTCGCCAAAGGAACGGGCATCTTTGTGCCCTTCCAAAAGCGCTGCCTTCACCATGGTCTCTCCAGCCCCACCGATTCCTACCAGCTGAGAAATCTCCAACTGCGCCACTAGCCTGCCGATACTTTCGTGCGCTGATCGACTGGACTCGCCGAGTTCCCGCATTTCCCCCAGGATAGCTACTGCTCGACCAGCTCTTTCCCTCCCTATTTCCGCCACAGTTACTAAGGCGGCGGCCATGCTTTCCGGGTTGGCGTTATAACAATCATTGAGAAGCAAGGCTCCCCCGAGGGTGTGAGAGCGCTCCATTCGCCACTTGCTTAAGGGACGAGCCGCGTTAAGGCCAGTGACCACTTTTTTTGTGTCCAGATTAAGCGATTCACAGATCGCCAATACGGCCTCCGCATTCGCGACCTGATGAGCGCCAGTGAAGTGCAGATGAATCTTCTGGTCATGGAAGAGGAATACCGGTTCTCCATCAATCAACGACATTTTTTCAGCGTGGATCTTTCCGTGTGGGCCAAAGGTGACAACTTGTCCGGGAGCCCGAAGAGCCATATCAATCGTATGTGGATCATACGTTCCAAGGACTGCCACTCCCCCATCAGAGAGCGACTGAACTAATTCGAATTTTGCTTGCGCAATGTTTTCTAGGGATCCAAATTCACCAACATGGGCATTCCCTACCACCAGCACAACAGCTACATCGATATCCGCAATTGAGGCTAGCTTCTCAATGTCCCCAATGTGCGTAGCGCCAAACTCAAGAACAAGATATTTAGTCTTTTGACTACATTTGAGAATCGTGAGGGGAAGTCCAATTTCGTTGTTGAAAGAATCTTTGGGCGCGACCGTTTCGTCAAATTGATTGAGTACTTGAAGCAGTATGTCTTTTGTGGTCGTTTTGCCTTGTGAGCCGGTAATTCCCACAACTGTCAGATGTGGCAACCGGGCGCGCACCTCGGCAGCTAGCCGAATGAGCGCAACACCAACATCTGGCACGATAATCGACGAGATTTCAGCAGCACCTAAATCACGTGCCACCAGAGCCAAGGCGGCTCCACTATCTACCGCTGACTGCACATAATCGTGCCCATCAACGTGTTCGCCTGGTAGCGCAACAAAGAGTGAACCGGCTTCAACATCTCTACTATCCATCACTACCGAACCGGAGAAGACGAAATCAGCGCCTTCGAGGCGCCCACCGACCACATCAGCAATCTCACTAGCGCGCATAGCAATCATGATCGCCCACGTTTCGCAAGTATCTCGAGCGCGACTTCGCGATCATCAAAGGGAATGATTACACCATTTACTTCTTGACCTTGCTCATGGCCTTTACCAGCGATTAACACCAAATCCGCGTCAGTAGCTTGGCTAATGGCGTAAGAAATAGCTTCTCGCCGGTCAAGAATTTGTAATCCTTTGAAATTCTCTCCACACATCGCCGCCAAAATTGCAGCCGGATCTTCTGATCGCGGGTTATCGCTGGTGGCTATCGCAAGATCAGCTCCATCTTGCAAGGCACGTCCCATCTCGGGACGTTTGAGTGGATCTCGATCTCCGCCACAACCCAGAACTGCAATGATGCGCCCACGCGTGTGAGAACGAAGCGAGGAAAGAACTCGAGTCACCGCATCAGGGGTGTGTGCGTAATCAACCAAAATTAATGGTGCTCCAGCGCCGACCCGCTCTAAACGACCCGGAACACCAGGGAACCGTCGAAGCAATTCGATTCCCTTTTCCATATTGCCACCAGTCTGTGCGAATGCCACGAGGGCCATAGCCGCATTCATCTGGTTGAAGTCACCTACGAGAGGTGAGTCAAAAATATGGCGCTCGCCACTTGGGCTAGTCAATTGCAAGTCACTGAGGGAAAGTTGCCAATCGCCGACGGTGGTCGAAATTGAAACGGAAGAAATATCACAATTAGCGAAGAGTCGCTTCCCATATGAGTCATCGATGTTGATGAGAGCGCATTCGGAGAAGTTCGAAGTGAAAAGCTTCGATTTAGATAGGAAGTACTCATCCATCGTATGATGAAAATCAAGATGATCCTGAGATAAATTTGTAAATAGTGCGAGCTTGAAATGAATTCCATCTACTCTATGTAGCGAGAGAGCGTGGCTAGAAACTTCCATAGCAACGGCCTTGACGCCAGCATCCCTCATGAGAGCCAACTCCGCTTGCAGCTCACAAGATTCAGGAGTGGTCCGCGCAGTGGGCAAAGAGACCAACTTTCCTTCGGCATAGAAGCGCGCGCCCAGAGTTCCTATCACCCCAGCCGATATTCCGCTCCCGTTCCAGAAATATTCAAGCAGTGACGTAACAGTGGTTTTACCATTTGTGCCGGTGACCGCAACTACCTGCATTGACGTGCTGGGATCCCGATAGACAAAGGAAGAGAGAGTTCCTACCATCTCTCGCGCATTTTCAATTTTTACCAACGGGATTTGCGCACCAGATATTTTTGCACCCTCTTCATCAGTGATGAGAGCTATCGCACCTCGGCTTAATGCATCAGCTACAAAGTGGGCTCCATGGGTATGCTCGCCGGGCAACGCAACAAAGATGAAGCCACTTGATATCTTTGAAGACTCGACCGCAATGCCTTGTATGGGAGTGGTTAACTGGGCAGCCGAGAAACTTTCGGTCGAAGCTCCAAGCAGGTTAATAATATTGTGCATACTTCTCGCCGTGTCATTTTCACTCACGCTTTACTCGCCGTCCTCGTATCGACCTGCGACTGCTGCACTGCCCGCGCCTTCAGTTGCTTCTCGTTCATCGGCAACAACGTTACTGGTTGCGAGGAGGGTGGTATGTGGTAGCTCTTCAAGGCGAAGGACATCACTTCCTTGAATACTGGACCACCAAGCAAGCTGCCAAAGTGCACACCGTGTGGATCTTGAATCGTGACGTTAATAACGAATTTGGGGTTCTCGGCCGGCGCAAAGCCAATGAATGATGCTGTGTAGCCGCGGTATTGGCCAGTGATATCGATGCGATTGGCAGTACCAGTCTTTCCGGCAACTCGATAACCAGGGATGCGAGCACCTGGAGCCGTCCCTTCATCACTCAGAACACTCTCCATCATCAATCGTACTTTCTGCGCGGTTTCGCTGGAAATAATTCGTACGCCTTGAGATGCAGATTTAGGTGAGTAATGCCCGTCTTGGTCTACATAGCCGGCAATCAATGTCGGCTTCACTTGAACTCCATCGTTTGCCATGGTTGCAAAAACACGCGTTGCCTGAATAGTGGTGAGCGAATATCCCTGTCCAAATGCGACAGTGGGGGCGGTCGTGCCAGACCAACGATCCACCGGAGCCAAAACACCGCCGCTCTCCCCTGCTAATTCGATGCCCGTCTGTTTTCCAATACCGAATTTGCTGAGGTAGGAGTAGAGCGTTTTTGGCTTCATTTTTTCGCCCACTTGGATCGTTCCTGTATTGCTCGATTTAGCCAAAATCCCAGCGGTCGTCAGCTTCCACGTGGAGTGCTTGTCGTGATCGCCGAAATAGCGATTCCCTCGCTTGATGCGATCGGGAACTGTGAAGAGCGTGGTAGGAGTGACAGCCTTCTCCTCCAGTGCGGCCGCCATGGTAATCACTTTGCCTGTGGAACCGGGCTCATAAGGGTCAGAGACTGCTGGAGTCGCCAATAAATCTGGTGTGGCTTTTGAAATATTGTTCGGGTCGAAGGTGGGCGCCGTAGCCATCGCCAGAATCTTGCCCGTCGTCGGATCCATCACAATGACTGTTCCTGAAATTGCGCCCGACTCTTTTACCTTTGCCGTGATGGCCTTCTGCGCCACCCATTGGATATCGCGATCAATGGTGAGCCGTACTTCCTTACCAGCAGAGGCGGGCGTGAGCACGTCATGTGCCGTGGCAATTACTTGCCCGCCGCCATTCTGGGCGTAGGTATAAGAACCGTCTTTACCAGCCAAAACAGAATCAAGCTCATACTCCAAGCCGCCTCCGCCATGTCCAGATGCACTCACAAATCCCAAGAAACTAGCGCCCAATGCACCAGCTGGGTAATCACGGTGAAAAGCATCTTCTGAAAAAAATCCAGAAATATATTTCCCGTAAGGGCGCTTAGTGTTCTCCGCAGCAATTGCCTCTTTCACAGATTTCCACACAGCGGGGGTGACATCTTTAGTTACGTAAGCAAATCTTCGGTCACCAGTCAATCTACCTTGCACCGTAGAAATCGGTAGAGCTATGAGAGGAGCAACGATCTCCGCAGCACGCGCAGGATCTAGCACGAGTTGTTGGTCAACAGTGATGTTCACCGAAGCAACGCTTCGAGCGAAGGGCACGCCATCTTTATCTGTGATAGCACCGCGCGAGGCGGCGAGTGGGGCAGTTTGATAGAGCTCTCGACTGGCTCGAGAGGCGTAGGTAGATGCACTCACGCCTTGAACTTGTATCAGCCGTCCCGCGATGATGACAAACACCATAATAAAGAGTACATAGACGGCTCGTACCCGCTGATTGTTCGATTTCATTTCTTTACATTCTTGTCAGGGGCGCCGAGAATCGTCTCACTTCCTAGATCAATAAATGCAGGCGCCTCTCCAGTTTTCATGCCCAGCTGCGCAGCACGTTGAGCCAAAATTGTGGGCGAGGAAATGCGGGCGGCTTCTTGAGTTATCGCCTCTTCTTGTGCAGAAACCTCTGCGGCATGTCGCTCAAGCTGACTGAGCGTAAAGGCATCCTGTGTGAGCATAATGTTGATGAAGAGCAGCAGTGCGGTTCCAATGCTCAGTACTATCGCCATCAGTTTAATAAACGCTAACGGTCGAATCTGTTGACCAGCAGGAACTCTGAGATCTGGGACTAAGCGCAAGAGCGCACGTTGAGCAGGAACAAATACGTACGCTTGTGCGCCGCGGACTGGATTTGCGAGTGCCATTACGCCGCCACCCGCTCTACCGCACGAAGGCGAGCCGAAGCAGCTCTCGGATTCTCCAAAATTTCACTTTCAGAAGGTGACTCACCCTTGGCAACCGCGCGAAACTTCGCTGCCAAACTTGGCATATCAACGGGCAGATCAATCGGAGTATCTGAAGCCACAGCTGCCATGAAATAGCGCTTCACAATCCGATCTTCTAAGGAGTGATAGGCCATCATGACAACCCGACCTCCCACTTCTAGAACCTGAAGTGATTGGGGAACTGCACGCTCCAAAATTCCCAACTCGTCATTAACTGCTATGCGTAAAGCCTGAAAAGTTCGCTTAGCTGGATTCCCTCCAGTGCGCCGAGTTGCGGCAGGTATGGCGTCGCGCACAATGTCGACGAGCTGAGAGCTGGACGTCAGACGTCCGATCGCACGTTCCCGAAGAATTGCAGATGCTATTCGAGGTGCGAATCGCTCTTCGCCGTATTCACGAAGAATGCGGACGATCTCTGGTGCCGTGTATTCGTTAACAATGATTTCAGCCGTGAGATCATCACGTGGATTCATTCGCATATCCAGACCGCTTTCGCGCGAGTAGGCGAATCCACGAGCCACTTCATCCAGCTGGAGAGAGGAGACGCCGAGGTCACCTAGTACGCCCTGAACTTTTGTAATGTTGTGATTGCGCAATACCTCAACTAATTGATCGTAGGTAGCGCTCACCAAATGAGTGCGATCAGAGAATCGAGCAAGGCGCTCTCCGGCAATTTCGAGAGCCTTGGGATCGCGATCAATGCCGATCAAAGTCAGCTCCGGGAAACGGATAAGAAGAGCTTCGCTATGCCCACCCATTCCAAGAGTCATATCGACACAGACCGCGCCGGCAATATCAAGGGCGGGAGCAAAGAGATCAAGAGAGCGCTGCAAGAGAACCGGCTGGTGCGGATACTCCATCTCTTCCCCCTTTTCACTTCTCTGATGCCTACGGATTACTGCTTTCGTTACTGCTGGCCATCACGAGTGGTCGTTGCCCGGGAGCGGCGCCGGGGAAGTGGCGTCGCTACGCGGGCAACGGCCATCCGTGAAGGAGTTAGAAGATTCCGGGGAATACCTCCGAGGAAATGTCGGCAAATCCCTCTTCTTGAGCGGCCAGGTAAGTCGCCCAGGCTTGGGCATCCCAGATCTCTACGCGGGTATTTGCTCCGATAACCACGCATGCGCGATCGAGAGAGGCGTACTCACGGAGATGAGCTGGAATGGTGATGCGGCCTTGCTTGTCCGGGACTTCGTCGTGCGCGCCGGCGAACATGACTCGCATGTAGTCGCGGGCGCCCTTTGCCGTGACTGGAGCAGCCTTCATTGTTTCGGTCATGGTGGTGAATTCATCCAGCGGGAAGAGGTAGAGGCAGTGTTCTTGTCCCTTGGTGACGACCACGCCATCGGCTAAGTCATCTCGGAATTTGGCAGGAAGAATCAACCGACCTTTTTCATCGAGTTTGGGTTCGTGCGTGCCTAAAAACATGCCGATCCCCACTTCCCACCATGCTCAACCTTCCCCAGCTGAGCCTTTCCCCCACTTTACTCCATTTCACTCCCCTGTCAACCACCTTTCACCCTTTTCCTGCCTATCTCTCCCTTCGAAACCCTAAAAAGGCATAAAAAAACCGCGGAGAGATCTCCGCGGTGTGAATGAGTTGCTGCTGGCTTACTTACTCGCTATTTCTGAGCCTTGCTGAAGGAGATTTACTCCTGGGGGCGGTCCCATCGCTCTTCCATTCGCTCCTTCAAGGAACGTCGCACGCCGGTCTTCTTGGGTCTCCCACCGTTACGGGATCTGGAGGTGGCCCCAAGGCCTTGAAAAGCTCGAAGCACCCAGGTGAATCCGGCGAGTGCGAAGGTAAAACCTATGACCCCCACAATCGCCACTTGAGAGACCAGCCCACCGATGAGCGTGGCAAAGCCCACCAAGATCAGCAGAAGGGGAAGAGTGCGGCTTCCTCGCGAAGGCCGCTCTCCCGTAAGTGTGGAAACCAGGCGTGGGTCTTCGGCTTTCAGCGCCTCTTCCATCTGCGCGAGTAGGCGCTCTTCGTTCTCTGAAAGTGGCACTTTTACCTCCTCGCCGACATGTTTGCTTAGACCCTGACCTAAGGATACGACCCCAGGCGGAGTGAGCGCTACTTTAATTCATCCCGCGCATCACGAGCGGGCTTGCGCAGTAGCCGAGCTGGCCGCACCGAACCTCCACCGAAGCGTTGATTTGCCTGATCTCGTGCTTGGTCGCTCTCAGCCCACTTCGGCCCCTGGGTTAACAACAACTGTTCGGCAGACTCACCCGCCTGCTCAAGGTTCTCCAAGCGAACACTCACCAGGCGCACTCGTACCCGATCTAGATGAAGGTTTTGATAAAGCGATCGCGCTGTTTCAAAAATATCGTGCGTCACACTTGTTGCATCTCGCAATGTTTTCGATCGCGAAATCGTAGAGAAATCTGCAAAACGTACTGAGATACCAATGGTGCGAGATTTGAATCCCCGCTCGCGTAAACGTTGAGTTACTCGCTCGGTGAGCCTAAGTAGTTCGCGCAATATCGCCTCTTCATCATCGAGGTCTTCACCAAAAGTCTCTGCCGCGCTAATACTCTTCTCTGGCTCCCAGGGATACACCTCTCTTTCATCCCTGCCCCACGCAAGGTTGTGAAGATGCTCCCCCGCACTTTGGCCAAGTGCGCGTTCTAAGGTTGTTTTTGGCGTATGTGCTACATCCGCGATGGTGCGCAGACCTAAGCGGCTTAATACTTCCTCAGTCTTTGGACCCACTCCCCAGAGCGCCTTTACTGGAAGCGGATGTAAAAATGTGAGAACGTCATCGCCTGCTATCTGCAGTAGCCCATCAGGCTTGCAATGCTGTGAAGCAATCTTTGCCACAAACTTTGTAGTTGCAATTCCCACAGAACACGTGATCTGCTGCTCATCAGCTATGCGAGTACGAATGCTCTCGGCAATGTGAACAGGATCCCCAATGAGTCGGCGCACTCCCGCAACATCCAAGAAAGCTTCATCCAATGAGAGCGGCTCCACCAGTGGTGTAAAAGATCGAAAGACCTCCATCACACTTGCAGATATCTCTGCATAGAGTTCATGATCAGGTTCGAGAAAGATCGCATGCGGCGCGAGTCTGCGCGCCCTTCCCACAGGCATGGCTGCATGAATACCCAATGCCCGTGCCTCATATGTAGCAGAGAGCACCACGCTTCTTGGCCCGGCACCAATAACTACTGGCTTACCGCGTAACTCCGGGCGAGCGATCAAGGATGCGGAAGCATAAAATGCATCCATATCGATATGCAAAATAGTGGCTTCCTCACGCATCCGTCGTCCACCTCCTTGATAAAGTTCCATCACTTCTTAACCAACGCTACCCGGGCTGGTATGCCAGAGCTTTCGTACGCCTTCGCCTGCTGGCTTGATATCAGCATAGGGAGATTGGCGATAGCCGGTGGGGTGGATCAGAGTGCGCTGCGCCGTCGCCTTCGTTGCTGGGCGATCAGCCACATACTCACGCACCGCGTCAATGCCTTCCGCCAACCAAAGCTGGTAGAGCGCAGTGATTTCCCAACATCCAGTAGCGCGCAATGAGACACCGCGCTCGCCCGTGCGCCGCACAACACCTTGAGTCAACAAGAGCCAAGAGTGGAAGAGCGTGTAAGAGTAATTCTCTTGAGCGTCATTAAAGAAAGTGGAGTCCGAACAACCAGTGCCATCATCAAGAGTAAGGAAGACCACTCGTTTGCCGGAGCGCATCGGTGGGGTCTGTGATGCCACTTTCACCCCCGCTACAAAGACGAGCGCACCTGATCTCTGCTTTACTAAATCTCTAGATGGCACAACCCCTAGTTCGCTAAGGAAACTTTGATAGAAATCCAACACGTGACAGGAGAGATCCATTCCAAGTATCTCTAGCTCATCACGCACTCGCTCAGCCAGAGTAATGTCGGGCAGCCCGCTCATGACTACTTGCGGTGCGGGCAGATCTAACGCCATTTGATCCACATGGGAACCACCCCACTTCGATACATCTGAGACATAGAGAAAGAGATCTCGCCGAGTAAGCGTGCGCTTGCGGCCAATCACTTGACTTGATTGCGAGGTGATTCCATAAAGAGAGTCAAACGCTCCTATGGTGACTAGCTTTTCCGCAGTTGGCTGTGAGACTCGAGTGCGCTTCATAAAATCACCGATATCAAGAAAAGGTCGGCTTGCGACGATGGTCGCTGCTTCTTTTTCACTTATGCCATGAATATCACTGAGCGACATGCGAAGCGCGAGGCGACCATCAGACTCTTCTACTCGATAAGTGATATCCGAGTGATTTACTTCTATAGGGAGCAGCGTGACGCCTAACTGTCGAGCTTCATCGAGGATCAGCCGCTTGGGATACATACCGGGATCATGAGTAAGTAAACCTGCAATGAATGGCGCCGGATAATGTTGTTTTAGCCATGCTGACTGATAAGTCGTTAACGCGAAAGCCGCAGCATGAGCTTTGCAAAAACCAAAAGAACCAAAAGCACAGAGCACTTCCCAGAGTTCGTTGACCACCTCAGGGGAATAACCGCGTTCCCGTGCGCGCGCGATAAACCATTCACCAAATTCGATTAAGCCATCACGACGCCCTAGCGCACGCCGATACTCATCTGCCTGCGCCAATGAAACGCCCGCAATAATGGAGATGATTCGAATCACCTGCTCGTGAAAGACCACTACGCCTTCGGTCTCGTAAAGCACCTCTGTGAGATCTGGATGAATCATTTTTGCCTCACTCCATCCATGCCTCGCTTTCAAGAACGGAGTGATCATGTCGCTCTTCACTGGACCTGGACGAAAGAGCGAAATATCGATCATCAGGTCGTTGAAGCTCGACGGCCCAAACTTGCCTACCAGCTCTCGTTGCCCAGGACTTTCTACCTGAAAGATGCCAAGAGTCTTAGTGGACTTAATCAGATCGAAAGTCTCTTTGTCATCGAGTGATAAGGAGTCGAGATCTACCTCCTCCTTCTGCTCACGTTTAATCTCTTCAATTGCATACGCCATCGCCGACTGCATCCGCACGCCAAGGATGTCTAACTTGAGTAGACCCATAGCTTCAACATCATCTTTATCGAAAGCCACCATGGGGTATCCCTGAGCACTGAGTTCTGTAGGGGCGCGATCAAGAAGCGATGCATCGGAAAGAACCACAGCGCATGGATGCAGTGCGAGATGGCGCGGAAGACCATCTAGTTTCTCGGCAAGGGAGAGCCACATCCCTAACTTCGTCTCGCCGATTGAGTTCTGCAGCGATCCATTTCTGAGTTCAGGCAATTCTGCTAAAGCATTCTTAATACTTCTTGCTCTAATGTGCGGAAAAGACTTTGCCACCATGCCAATATCTGCGGGAGGCACTCCTAACGCAGCCCCCACATCGCGAATCGCATGGCGCGCTCGATACGTCTCCACCATCGACACCGCCGCAGTACGAGCTGGCCCGGCTGGCCACGTCCCAGTAGGGGCATAGCGAGCAAAAACTGCGTCATATATTTCAAGGCGCCTGGCAGATTCCACATCGATATCGATATCTGGAAGATCTCTTCGGAGTGGAGAACAGAAGCGCTCCATTAACAAACCGTGATCGATGGGATCAACGCCCGAAATGCCGAGGAGATAGCAGACCAGACTGCCGGCACCGCTTCCTCGAGCAGCTACCCGAATACCACGCTCTCGCGCCATGGTGGCAATATCTGCCACCGTTAAGAAGTACGACTCATATCCCAAACTCTTTATGACTGAAAGTTCTTCTTGCAACCTATACGAACCACGAATACGCAACGCTTCACTTTGATACCGCCACGAAAGACCCGCTTCGCACCTCTGAGTAAGAATCTCAATTAATTCCCCATGCGAGAAACCACCCACCACCTCTGGCTCCGGAAGATAAATGCCGCCGAGATAATCGCCTGGGTTGAGTATGTGGGTCTCCCCGCAAGCGATGGTGTCATGCAATAAGTCGCGGCCACTTTCTCCTGCAGCGCGCGCAATTTCATGAGCAATCCGACTCATCTCTGCTGGGCTCTTTAAATACGCCTCGCCATTACTGCGCTCTACATGCCGATGATGCAGTGGCACTAGTTTGCGGGCCGCATCGAGTACGTCAGCCACTGGGGCATCTTCCTTGTTGAGCATGCGTACTTGGTTTGTAAGAATTGCCTGTACCTGATGCTCGCGAGCGAACTTAAACAGCCGAGCTGCACCCTCCACTGACCGGATACCTTCGCGGTGAAAGTGCGAGACACATTCAATAACAATGCGCTCTCCTGCGATCTCGCGCCACTCTCTTAAATGCTCCGCAGCGAGATCAGGGCGTCGCCTACTCAACGCATGTGCAATATTAGAATCTGCACCAAGCAGAATAGAAAAACCCGATCCTTCTTGCAAAATATTTCGGGTAAGAATCGGCACACCACGATCTTGTTGACTATGAATAGTTGAAATGAGTCGGGCAAGCCCCCTCCAAGAGTCCCTGGCGAGCAAGGTGACACGTGGGAGTGCACTCTCTATCCGCACACCACCATGAGCGGGACTCTTTCTCCGTTCCCGCACTCCATCTGCGCTATATGCAAGATTGCTACCAACGATTGGCGAAATACCTTCGCGAGCGCATGCCTGCAAAAAGCGCACCCCTCCGGCAAAACCATCACGATCGGTAAGCGCTAGTGCGCTCATCCGAAACTCGCCCGCGCGTTCCACTAATTGATGTGGCATCGCAGTGCCATATTGAAACGAGTAACCACTCACCACATTGAGGTGAATAAAACTCTCTTCTTTAACCATGGTGAGTAATCCGCCAGAGACCCGAACTTTCATCTCGTTCCAAGTCATAGACCGCGAGCGCACCCTCGGGCGCAGCTTCTACACGCCATGATGTGCGGGCACCATCGTTGATCCCGCTCTCACTAGTTGTTGAGCTCTCAGGTGAGTTCTCAGTTGAAGCCCGTTGCCACCAGCCACCTGATTCACACCATCGAGAGAGCACCGAGTACACCCGGTATGAGCGCCCGCGCCAGGTAAAGAAGAGTGGCTCACCCGCAGGCGCGACCACATCGAGCAGAAACCCGCGCTCCGCTGCTGGCCCGGCTGACATGAGACCCTCCACTCGCTCTGGTGAGCGGCGAGGAGCGCGCCTTGAGGCTTTCCTCCTCAAGGCGCGCAGGTACTCAGATCCCGCTCATATATGAGACCGATAGGAAGACCCGCGTGTATGTGGGTGGAAAGCCTGCTATCGAACATTTGTTCGAAAGGATACCT
>Ga0194055_10001037_pt1 | contig 22663 bp, 20 predicted proteins | sample SepL449m_MetaG_FD_155482 | JGI IMG/M metagenome (GOLD analysis project Ga0194055, IMG submission 155482) | Anoxic zone freshwater microbial communities from boreal shield lake in IISD Experimental Lakes Area, Ontario, Canada - Sep2016-L442-9m | ecosystem: Environmental > Aquatic > Freshwater >... | reverse complement strand
GATTGTGGACGATGTGTTGGCTACAGGCGGCACAGCGTCAGCTGCGATTCGCTTGGTAGAGGACTTAGGCGCAACAGTTGCCGGGCTTGTGTTTCTGATTGAACTTGACGACCTCGGTGGTCGGGCAAAACTGGGCGACTACCCAGTTGCCTCAGTGCTGCACTTCTAGCAATTATTCGTAGTCTTCAACGTCGATAACGCCGTCATCTTCAGCGGGAAGTTCGGCAATATTTTGTCGCTGACGAAGTTCGTCAATCTTTTTGATTTCGCGGCCAAGACCTTTGAAGCGTTTACCAACCGTAAGGTCGTCAAGTTCTTCTTGCAGTGTGTCGAAGTTTTTCTTCACCTTTTCAAGCGATTTCGTGTAGAGCTCCCATTGCTTTTTGAATTTGCCCATCATCTGCATAATTTGTGCAGCGGTTTCTTCGGTGTGGAAACTTTCGGTGGCCTGACGAACGACGACGAGGAATGCGTACAACGTGAGTGGGGAACACAACACCACTTTGCGCTCAAGCGCCCAGTCAATAAGTTCGGGGTCTGCTTCATGCACAAAACCGGTGATGCTTTCATTGGGTACAAAGAGCAAAACATAGTCAAGAGAATGCTGTGTGGTGGACACTACGTAGTCACGTTTTTGTAGTTCGGTGACTCGTGCACGAACCGCGATCATAAACTCGCGCTTCAACTGTTCGCGTGAAGTTGGCTCGGTTGCGCCAACATATTTTGAATACGAGTCGAGTGGAAACTTTACGTCCATGTACAGCACGCGGTCTGGCGGCATGAGGAACGTGTAGTCGGGGCGACCGCCACCGGTAATGGTGTCTTGCTTTTCGTAGTTGATGCCTTCAATGAACCCAGCTGCACGCAGCATGTCTTCTGCCATGCGCTCACCCCATTGGCCGCGCGCTTGTGAACTGGAAAGCACACTGTTCAAGTCGCCTGCAGTTTTTGCAAGTGCGGCAACTGCTTCTTCTACGTTGCCGAATTTGGTGGTGTTCTGTTCACGTAATGTGGAAATTTCGGCGTCCATTTCGGCGATGCGTCGACCGATGTCTTCTTGGACATTGCGGAGCGAAGTATCAATTTGTTGGGCACTCTTGCCGAAACGTTCTCCTGATGCTTCGGCAACGCGGTCGGCTGCAAGTTTGATGGACTCCTCACGATCACGCCGCGACTGTTCGGTAAGTGCCGCGAGGGCGTCGGACAGTGCAGATTGCACGGCGTTGTTCACTTGGCCTGTGATGTCGACTTGCGGCATTGGCTCGTAGTTCGGCGACGAAGGTGCTGTGCTCCGGTGAGTTACGAGATAGAGAGCACCAGCGCCAATGGTGAGACCCACGATGAGGGGAAGGATGAAGTCCATCACGCGATGGTACTGAAAGGGTGAAGCACGTTTTAGCGGCTAAGCGCGCGGGTGGTGGCAGGCCACATAGTGGCCATCTGCTGCCAAGCGCAACATCGGCTCTTCGCTGGCGCACAATTCAGTTGCGGCAGGGCAACGAGTACGGAAGCGACAGCCCGAAGGTGGGTCGAGCGGCGATGGTGGCTCGCCCTCAAGCAGGTTTGCCGAAACTTTTCGCTCTGGGTCGGGAACTGGTACCGAACCCACGAGTGCCGACGTGTAGTGGTGCAAGGGGCGCGAGTACAGCTCGTCTGGTGTAGCAATTTCGCAAATCTTGCCTAGGTACATCACCATGATTCGGGTGCTTACGGCTTTCACCACTGAAAGGTCGTGAGAAATGAAAATCAGAGTGAGGCCGTAGGCGTCTTTCATGTCTTGCAGCAAATTCAGAATTTGGGCTTGAACACTGACGTCAAGTGCCGACACTGGCTCGTCGCAAATAAGGAGTTTCGGTTCTAGCGCAAGTGCACGCGCAATACTGATGCGCTGACACTGTCCACCAGAAAACTCGTATGGGCGTCGATCACGAACAAGGGCTGGGTCTAGACCAACTGAGTTCAGAAGTTCGTCTACTTTTGCAGAGCGTTCAGCTTCATTTCCGCGGTTCCAAATTTTGAGAGGTTCTTCAACTGCGCGGCTCACAGGGAATCGTGGGTCAAGTGAACTCACTGGGTCTTGGAAAATCATTTGCATCGCCGGGCGCACGTTACGTAAATCTTTTTTGCTTAACTTGGTGATGTCGGTGCCTTGAAACACAATTGAGCCAGAAGTTGGTGCTGGCAATTGCAGGATCGCTTTTCCGAGCGTGGACTTTCCGCAACCCGACTCACCAACGATGGAAAGTGTTTCTCCTTCAACGAGGTCAAGGCTTACGTTCGAAACCGCTTTGACAACACGTCCGCCACCAAGATCGAATTCAACAACTAGGTCTTGTATTTGCAGCAAGGTTTGATCTGCTGGGCGCAGGTGTGCTGTATTGCCGCTTGCTGTAGTGGTCATTGTGCGGCTCCAAGCGGGAAGAAGCATCGGTATTGATGTCCGTTGCTGTCTGTAGTGAGGTCAGGGTGCTGCGTACGGCACTTCTCTTGTGCGTACGGGCAACGTGAAGCAAACAAGCAACCAGGCTCTGGCTTGGTTGGATCGGGCAAGCGACCCTCGATAACAGGAAGTCGTGAACCAGATGGAGTAGAGAGACGCGGAATCGACTTCATGAGCGCTTCGGTATACGGCATGCGCATACGTGCGAAGAGGTCTTTAGTGGTTGCGTATTCAACAACTTCACCGGCATACATCACCGCAATTTTGTCGGTGTGTCCTGCAACTACACCTAGGTCGTGCGTAACCAACACCATTGACATGTTGAGTTCTATTCGCAATTCACTGAGCAATTGCAAAATTTGAGCTTGAACTGTTACGTCCAGTGCCGTAGTTGGTTCGTCGGCGAACAACAATTTCGGATTACAAGCAAGCGCAATGGCGATCATTACGCGCTGTCGCATACCACCCGACAATTGCCCTGGAAATTTTTTGAGGGCCTGTTCAGGGTCGGGGATACGCACACGACCGAGCAGTTCAATTGCACGCTTGCGTGCCTCGTCTTTTGAAAGTCCCAGACGAACAGTGAGACCTTCCATGATTTGAGAGCCAACGCGTCGAACAGGGTTCAGTGCGGTCATTGGGTCTTGGAAGATCATTGCCATTCCTGTGCCCCATGTTTCGCGAACTTCCTCGCGGGAAAGCGACGATATTTCCTTGCCGTCAAATGTGACAGTTCCGGTGCGAGTGGCAGTTGGCGCAAGTAGACCCATGGATGCACGCGAGAGCACGGTTTTGCCAGATCCAGATTCGCCCACGATTCCGATGCTTTCGCCGGCCGCAATGTCGAGAGTTACGCCCTTCACTGCGTGCAGGTTCCCACGGCTAGTTGCAAACGTGACTTCGAGGTTTTCGAGTTTGAGCATCGATGTCACAATTTTGCCTGTCGTTGATCGAGTTGTTTACGAATCACATCTCCGATGTAGTTGCAAGAAATAACGGTGAGCGCAATGAACACCAGTGGGACGATGATGATGTGCGGAGCAAATTCAATATCGTTGCGACCTCGAGCCACCATGCTGCCCCAACTGGTTCCGTCTGGGACGCCAGCGCCGAGGAGTGAAAGGGAAGCTTCAGCAACGATGACCACGCCAATTGCCAAGAATGCAACAGCAAAAATTGCTGGCAGCACGTTTGGCACAATGTGACGCCAAATGATGTTGCGATCTTTGGAGCCCATGCTTCGCGCGGCAAGAACAAATTCACGGTTAGACCATGACAGTGTGGCCGCACGGGCGATGCGTCCAAGAATTGGAATGATCACGATGGTGAGCGAAATGACGAGTACCAAAATTCGACGACCAGTCGACGTAGGCACGTTTGGGTCGACGTTGGTTGCCAGCACTGCAATGAGCGCAAGCGAGAGCACCAAGTTAGGGATGGAGAGCACCACATTGAACAAAGTGGAAACTACATAGTCAAACTTGCCGCGAACATATGCAGCGGTAATTCCGATGGCGCTTCCAATGGTGCCGCCAAGAAACACTGCGGTAAATGAGATGAACAGAGAGATACGTGCGCCGTAAACAATGCCAGAAAATATGTCGTAACCGTTTGAATCGGTTCCCAGCAGGTGGCCTTGTCGCAGCGGCGTTACCGAAAGTGCATTGTCGAATACTTCGTCCCACTTAGGCAGCGGAAGCCATGGTCCGAAAATTGCGAAAAAGATGATCAGAATAAACCAGGCCACCGTTAAACGGAAGACCCATGATTTCTTAACGGAGTCCACGGCGCTCCCTTGTTCGAGGGTCTACAAACCCTGATGCGATATCGACGACAACGTTAAAGAGAACGTATCCAACAGCGACCATTGCGATCAGTGACTGCAGCGCAACGTATTGGCGGGTGCCAAGTGCGTAAATGATTTCAAACCCGACTCCTTGAATGGAGAAGATATTTTCGATCACGATGGCGCCGCCAATAAGGCCGCCCATGTTGAGCGCTGCAGAGGTCATGAGTGTGATGCTGGAGGGGCGAAATACGTGGCGCCACAAAATGCGACGGTCACTCAGTCCCTTCGATGCAGCCATGGTGACGTAGTCCTCTTTCAGTGTGGCGATTACGTCAGAGCGGAGGAGGCGGGTGTACGCGGCGATGAGGCCAAATGACAGGCTGGCAACCGGCAGCACCATGTGTTTGAAGTGTTCTGCGAGTCCTTGGCTCATAGGCACATAACCAAGTGGTTCAACCCAACCAAGCTTGACGCCAACGACGAGGGCAAGAATAAGCCCGATTGCAAAACTTGGAATAGACGAAAACGTGAAGAGTGTGCTGCTGACGGCGCGATCGAACTTTGACCCTGCGCGGTATGCGCTTGACAAGCCAAGCGGAATGGAAACCGCAAGGGCAACAATTTGGGAATACAACATGAGCAGTAGCGATTTGGGAAGTGCGTTGCCCAAATGGCTGGCAACTGTTTCTGAACCACCGGCAAAATAGAAACTGCCGAAGTCGCCATGAACGAAGCTGTTCAGCCATTTGAAGTAGTAGCCGAAAAACCCTTTATCGAGTCCGAGCTGGTGTCGAATGATCGCCTTGAATTCTTCGGGTTGACCTGGGAGCATGATGTCTACGGTGTCTGCTGGAAGCAAACGCATGAGGAATGCAACAAGCAAGGTGACAAGAAAAAGCACAAGTACAAGTTGTGCAATGCGCTTTGCTAGTTCCCCAAGTTTGTTCATGAATCCCGTCCCCCGTACATCATTACAAAAAAGAGGGCGGTGATGCAATTGCACCACCACCCTCTGACTTTTTGGTTACCTCATTGCTGAGGCGCTACTTCGGAATTACTTACTGATGTAAACACCCGTGAAGTTCATACCGTAGTTAGCCATTGCCTTGGCCTTACCACCAGCAAGTAGTGGAAGTCCGTCGATGCCCTTGAGCTTCTTGTTCACGAACATGTCGTACTCGGTGGTTGCAACTGCAGTTGAGTAGGTATTGTCCTGAACAATCTTGGTTGCTGACTTGTATAGAGCAGCCTTCTTTGCTGCGTCGCCTTCTCCACGAGCGGCGAACAACGCAGCGTCAAGCGCAGCATCATTCGTCTTCGACAAGTTCAATATCTTGCCCAAAATAGCAAGGGTAGGAATCTTGGTGAGTGGGTTTGGTGAGTCAGGTCCGAAGTTGTTCGAAACCCAGAACGGCATGACGAATCCTGCGCCCTTTCCTTCGTTCAACAACAAAGCCATCGCCTGGTAGGTCTGTGGGAATGCGTTCTTAATGATGACCGCAGTCTCTTCTACCTTGATGTTCATGGTGATGCCAGCTTTTGCAAGTTGGTTCTGAAGGAACGTCGCGTTGGCCTGTGATTCCGAGCTGGTATCGGTTGGGTAAGTGAAGTCCAAAGGCTTGCCAAGTGATGTTGCACAAGTTGCTGCCAATGTCTTTGCCTTTGCCAAGTCAAAACCCTGGAATCCATTTTTGTTGTAGAGGTCGCTGCCCTTACCAACAACCGAAGTTGCAACTTCACCGACTCCATTCAAACGCACCTTCAAATACTGCGCGCGGTCAATCGCTGCGGCAACTGCCTGGCGGCATTCCTTCACGTTGAACGGGGCGATGGTGGTGTTGAACCAAATGGATGGATACCAAAGGGCGCCTGAGTTCAATTTCTGGAAGGAGCTGTTCTTTCGCAGGCTCTTCATTTGCTTCGAGTCTGATGCTGAAGTCATTTGAACTGCGTCAAACGTTCCGCTCTTCACACCGTTTGCACGCTGCGATGACTCTTTTGCGTAAATGAACTTGATGCTGTTGAGGTAAGGAAGTTGTACGCCATCGGCATCTTTGCGCCAGTAGTTCTCGTTCTTTACTACGTCCAACTCAGTCTGTGACCATGAGCTGACCTTGAAAGGTCCGGTTCCGATTGGGGTTGTACCGCACTTGGTTGGGTCAGTCAGCTGTGCAGGTGAACGCATGAATGCGCGGCCCGATGCGTACAGCGTTTCTGGCATTTCCGAGTTGGCGAGGTGCAAGTTAATTTGCAAAGTCAATGGATCGATAACAGTGTTCTTCAAGATGTTCGAGTAGAAACCGAGGTTCGTACCAGCGGTGCATGCAGACTTTGCAAGACCAATGGTGAGGATCTGGGTTCCGTTCGATGCATCAAGGTTTGCCTTTACTGCAGCGGCATCAAACGGTGTGCCGTCAGAGAAAGTAATTCCGTCACGCAGCGTAAGCGTCCATGTCTTGAAGTCGGCACTTGGAGTGATCGACTTAGCAAGGTACGGAACGTAACGACCATCGGCGTTCATCTCAAAGAGAGTTTCGTAAATGGTTTTTTCTGCCATCAATGCGGAGTTTGCTGGGTTGTCTTTTGGACCCCAACCTGGGAAGGTATCGAAAATACCAACCGTGATTGATCCGCCTGATTTTGATGCTTGTACTTTTGCTGCGCTACTGCCGGATACGCCGACAGTGGAAACAGCAAGTGCGAGACCCAAACCGATTGCGATTTGGCGTACTCGACTTGAACGCTTGACGTTCAATGTCATGAATTTCCCCCTATTCAGCCACCGGGTTGGTGGCCATTGAATGGAGTAAGCCTACGGTTGGGTTTAGAGCCGCGTCAAGCCACGAGCCCTAGTTTCCTTGGTATATCACCGCTAACTATTGCAAGCATTCCCTTTGGTGCTCAGATGGAACGTGTCTTTCGATACCTATCAAATAATTGGTTGGTAGCCTGCGTGAAGTGAAAGATGAAAATCCTCGAGAATTGCACTTTACGCAATGGGCCCCTGAGACCGACGAACTTTTCGATGTTGATCCAGAAAATGTGCTGTCACTGCGGTTGGCTGAGATTATTGCCCAAGAAACGACTGGTCAGACTTTAGAGACAGTGGACATCGGCTGTGGTTCTGGTGCACTCGGCAGATTGTTGGGCGAAATGAGTCCTCTGTTGCAAATAGATGGGGTTGATATTTCTACGAGTCTCTTGGCGTTAGCGGAGAAGGCGCTTCGGGGCGATGGTAAACCTTGTTATCGGGAGCTACTTGAAGCCGATTTGCGTAAGCCTGTCTACTTCGGCGCAAATCACTACGAATTGTTGTTAGGTAGTGGATTGTTTGTGCCTGGATTGCTGGGAGCATCCGATCTCGTGGCGATGGTACAAAGTGTTAGGGCTCGCGGCCGAGTGATTGTAGGGATTGACAAATCCCATTTTGATAATGCGGCATTCAAGATCGTTATCCAAGAAGCAGTATGGGCAGAGACAATCACTGAGCCGACTTACACCGAAGTCGAAATGTTCGAAACGACGAGTGACCGCTACGGAGAAAAAGCGCTCATTGCACAATTTTCGAAGGTTCCAACACTCAACGATTTGTAGAAATCTCGCAGTGTGCAATTATTTTGATTGCAGTGTTCCCAGTTTGTCGAGAGGAATATGGCAGCGCATGTAGTGCCCTGGCTCTACTTCCGTGAGCGGTGGCTCGGCTGAATTGCAAAGGTGTTCAACTCCGCTTCCCGACATGCGTGGGCAGCGCGGGTGTAACACGCATCCACTTGGCGGTTGTGATGGGTTTGGAATTTCACCACCTAAGCGAATGCGAACGCGCTGGCCACCGTCAATTGCGGGCACGCTTGACAGCAGCGCCTCGGTATAAGGATGATGTGGGCCATTGAACACGGTCTCGGCTGTGCCAAGTTCCATGAGTCTTCCCAAATAGAGCACTGCTATGCGGTCTGAAATGTATCGAACGACTCCAAGATCGTGAGAAATAAAGATGTAGCTAACACGCTCGCGCTTTTGTAAGTCCACAAGCAAATTGAGAATGTTTGCTTGCACAGAAACGTCTAGCGCCGATGTTGGCTCGTCGCACACGATGAGCTCGGGTTTGCCGGCGAAAGATCGGGCTATTGCAACTCGTTGTTTCAGTCCGCCAGACAGCTGACTCGGTTTCACGCTGTGTAGCAGAGCATCAACGCTCATGTCACTCAATAGGTTTTGTGCAAGTTCTTCCGACTCTTCGCGAGATTTTCCAGCAAGCTTTTGAACTGCACGTGCAACTATTCGGGCAACAGTGTGTCGTCGGTTAAGCGCTGAATCTGGGTTTTGGAAAACAATTTGGACTGCACCAACTTCTGCTGCGGATCGATCGCCAAGCAGAGCATCGAGTTCTTTGCCATGCATCGATATAAATGATCCGGCATCCGGACTGATGATGCCCAGGATTGTTCGAGCGAGAGTAGTTTTTCCCGAACCAGATTCACCTACAAGGCCAAGCGTTTCGCCTTCACCCAAGGAAAGCGCAATATCAGTGAGAACACGAATGTCATTGGAGTCCTGTGTAAATGTCTTCGAAAGGTTTTTGATTTGAAGCAACGGTGTATTTGATGCAGGCGCAATTTCGAGACCGCGAGTTTCAGAAACTACTGCACGAGGCAAATTGACTGCTTGCGCGCTAAGGAAACATTTGCTGAAATGACCAGATCCATTGTCAATGAACTCCGGCTTCTCGGTCCGGCAACGATCAATTGCAATGGCGCAACGATCAACGAACACACAACCTGGAAGATCAGCACCCAAAGAAGGTGGCGTTCCCGCGATGGTGTCAAGTCGGTCGCTATTTTTATTGAGTCCACCTTTCGGGATGCATCGCAACAGGCCAACTGTGTAGGGGTGGTTTGGTGCATTAAGCACAGTTTCGGTAACGCCTTCTTCGACGAGAGCACCCGCGTAGAGCACGCCAATGCGGTCACACATCGTGCGTATAACACCGAGGTTGTGGCTAATGAACAACACAGATGTTCCGGTATCTCGCCGAAGATCGCGTACCAAGTCGAGAACTTCAGCTTCGACCGTCGCATCAAGACCTGTAGTCGGTTCATCCATGACTAGCAAACGAGGATTCGAAGCAATGGCCATCGCGATAACGACTCGCTGGGCCATACCACCGGAAAGTTGGTGCGGATAGCGTTCCATTACTCTTGCAGGTTCTGCGATTTGGACCTTGCGCAAGGCCTCGATAGTAAGAGAGTAAGACTCTTCTTGCGATTTGCCGAGAATTGTAAAAACTTCTGCAACTTGCTTGCCGATGCGGAGGGTTGGGTTCAACGCGTTGACAGGGTTCTGATACACCATCGAGATTGCGTTTATTCGCAAGTCTTTAATATGGTCTTCATCAAGTGAAGTGATGTCATTTCCTTCAAATAGAATTGAGCCAGAGGAGATACTTCCATTACGCGGGAGATATCGCATTGCTGCAAAAGCTGCCGTGGATTTTCCGCAACCCGATTCACCAACCAGACCGTATGCCTCGCCAGGAGCAATGCTGATTGAAATGTCTCGCAGCACTGAGCGCTCGATACCGCGAACGCGATACGAAACGCACAAGTTACGAAGTTCAAGACTTGGAGTAGGGGAAGTCACAGTTCGAATGCCTCCATGACGCTGTCGGCGATCAAGTTGATTCCAATTGCCAATGTTGCGATTGCGGCTGCTGGGAAGATCGTTGACCACCATGTGTCAATAAAAATTCCCGAGTAATTTTCTGCGACTTGCGACCCCCAGTTAGGAGAGCCAAGCGGGACACCAACACCGAGGAACGACAACGTCGCAATTGCGAATACTGCATAGCCAAGGCGAATAGTGAATTCAACAACAATTGGAGGTAAGACGTTAGGGAGGATCTCTTTGAACAAAATATATGGAGTCTTCTCGGTGCGCAGTCGAGCGGCAGCCACGTAGTCGAGTTCAGACTCACCCAGAACAGCAGCACGTACGGTGCGCGCAATTATTGGAGTGAAAACAAACCCAATGATCAAAATCGTAATTATTGACGACGATCCACCAACGGCTGACAAGGCGAGTAGTGCAATGACGAGGACAGGAAGTGCAGAGATCGCATCAAGAATACGCATAACGACCATGTCAAAGCGGCCTTTAAAGTAGCCAGTAACCAATCCAATTGCGGAGCCACATGCCGTTCCGATAACGGTTGCTAGCGATGCCATGACAAGAATTTCCCGCGATCCAACGATGACTCGAGAAAACACGTCGCGACCAAGTCCGTCTGTACCAAACCAATGCGCACCAGATGGGGGAAGATCGGTCACAAACAAATCGACGTGGTCAGGGCGCTGGGGCACAACCATTTTCCCGAAGACTGCGCACAGAATCCAGAATCCGACGAGTAGCACACCGGCTATGAATGCCTTATTAGAGCGCAGAACTGCAGTGCGCTCTTTGCGCATTTTCCGTCGCTCTTGCGCGGCCGTCTGCTTTAGGGAAATTGACGGATTGCTCATTCGGAAACCTTCTGGCGGATTCGGGGATTGAGCACTGCGAAGAGAATATCGGCGATCAATTGCATTGAGACGATTACCGTGCTGACCACGAGTACTCCGGCTTGCAAAATTGGATAGTCGCGGTATTGCACAGAGGTCAGTAATAATGATCCGAAACCTGGGTAGTTGAAGACAACCTCAACTGCGACCAGCCCACCAACGAGGTAGGGAACCTGGGAAGCGATCACGGCAATTGTTGGCAGTAATGCATTGCGAAGCACGTGCCGATTGACGGCCTGGCGCTTCGTAAGGCCTTTGAGAATTGCTGTTCGTGCATAGTCAGAATCGAGTGCCTCGATGACACCAGCGCGAGCAATGCGCGAGATGTAGCCGAATAGAACCAGGACCAAGGCCATCGAAGGCAGGATTAAGTATCCAAATACTGTCAAAATATTTGAGCCATCGTCGGGGTATGCCGTAACAGGCAACCACTCAAGTTTCACACCGACTACCAACACCAGAATTACTGCCCATACAAATTCTGGCACCACGGCAGCCGAGAGCCCACCCACCGAAATAATGCGGTCGATCAACTTGCCGCGATTGATTGCGGCAACAACACCGCCGATAACGCTAAGTGGTACAACGATGACGAATGCGAGTGAAGCAAGTCGTAGCGAATAGAGCATTGATGGGAAAAGAACACCTTCAACCGGACTTTTGAACTGTACTGAGTCACCAAAACTGCCACTCAGTGTTTGCTTGATCCAATTGAAGTACTGCACATGGATTGGGCGATCAAGACCAAGTTCTTTTTCAAGCGCAATGACATTTGAACGTTCTGCAAACGGTCCAAGAATTCTCTCGGCAGCATTGCCCGGAAGGATATGGGTCATAAAAAAGATTGCTGCAGTCACGAGAAAAATGGTGATGCATGCCAAGCCGATGCGCTTGAGTATGAATTTGCCCATTTAGAAATAATAGGTGAAAACTACTTTGGATAAAAATCAAACAATGCTTGCCCTAAAAATACAAAATGCCAGTGCGCCGAAGCGCACTGGCATTTTGTTACTACCTGAGTAAAACGACTTAGCCGCGAACTGCTGCTGCGTCGAACTGTCCCATGCCGTTTGTGTAATAGCCCTTGAGGCCCTTACGAACAGCGGCAATCATTGAGCCGAAGAAAGGCAAGAGGTACGGTGTCTGGTCAAGACAGGCTTCTTGTACTTTCTTGCTGGCAATCATTGCCTTCGCTGGAGTCGTTGCTGCGATGTATTCATCACATGCTGCGTCCAATGTGGCGTCAACTATGTGCGCAGCGTTCCAGTCACCAGAGGACTTGAATACTCGAGTGAGGTACTCCGCTGGTGAACCTCGGTGACCGTAGTCGGTGATTCCGAAGTTTGACTCCAACCAGTAGTGATTTTCTACCTTCTTGGACTGCTTGGCATCCCAAGGTGCGGTGTAGTAGCTATCAGAGATCGTACCGAGATTAAGCGTGATGCCAATCTCTGCGAGGGACGACTGAAGTGCTTGTGAGAGCAAGTCGATGTCGTCACGGTGGTAGGTCGAAAGGTCAACCTTGAATCCATTAGGAACACCTGCAGCAGCCATCAACTTCTTAGCTGCAGCAATGTCTTTCTTGCGTTGTGGTACCGACTTGTCGTTGGTGGCGAAAGGTGCCATCACGCTGTCGTTTCCGATGATTCCCGCACCCTTGAGCGCGCCTGCAAGAAATGCTGGGCGGTCAAAAGTGAGTGCTGCTGCCTGGCGAACACGCTTGTCCATGAACGGACCGAAATCGGTACGCATGTGCGTGCTGAGGTGGGCGGCACTTGCAACTTTAACGATGTCAACTTTCTTTTTGTTGAGTTTCGCTGCTGTTGCGCCAGTGATTGATGATGCTGCATCAAGTTTGCCTGTCAAGATCTGAGCAGCTGCTGCTTCTTGTGATTCAAACGAAGTCACAACAAGGTTGTCGTATGCAGGCTGACGTGTCTTGTCCCAATAGTTGGTGTTTTTCTTGAAGGTGCACTTTTCACCCTTGGTGTAGGTGTTGAGAACATATGGACCAGCCGCAATCATCGTGGCTTCCCAAGCTGCACCGCCATCAGCACCATTCTTAATGATGACGAGGCCGTAGCTTGTTGAGCTGAGTAGGAACGGAAATGCACCCATTGCGATTTGCAGGTCAAAACGGACAGTGTTCTTGTCAACTTTGACAACTCCAGGTGAAAGCAAGATTCCAGCAAACTTTCCTGCAGCGTTTGACTTGTTCGCTGGGTTCAGGTGACCTTGCATTGACCAAACGACATCATCAGCGGTGAGTGCTGAACCATCATGGAATGTAATTCCTTGGCGAATTTTGAACGTCCAGGTCTTGCCGCCGTTTGAAGCCTTCCAACTCTCGGCAACGCGTGGTGCAATTTCACCCTTGTCGTTCGAGAAAGACATGTATTCTGCAACGCTGCACAACAACTGAAGGCTGCCGCCGTCATTAGTGGTATACGGGGTCGGTGCGTTCTGGATTTTGGCAATTGAAACACGAAGTGTGCTAGCTGCAGCACTTGCAGAGCCACTGCCGATCAAGCCAGTTGCTGGCAATACTGTTGCAGCGCCCATAGCCGCTGCACCTTGTACGAAATGGCGACGTGAAATTGATGAGTTCGCGACGCTTTGATTGTTGTCTTCAGTTATTGACATTTTTCCCCCGTTTGTTGAGTTGTAAAGTTACGTACACCCCAAGTTCATGGGATCAGTACTAACCGTACTCTATTGCAACTTGGCGTATTTTTGCAAGATCAGGTAGTGGAAGCGAGGGGTGACCGTCACACACCCAGAGCTTGGCTAATTGCGGCAAAAACTCTTTCAGGCGACGGTATTTGTGCCCCTTCAAGGGTTTTAGAGGCAGAAAGGGGGATATGCGGGGTGGTGATCCGCATTGGAGGTGCGTCCAGCGAGAAGAATTGGTTTTCCACGATTTGGGAGACGATTTCAGCCCCCCAGCCGCAGAGCCGAGGATTTTCCTCCACAGTGAAGACCTTTGCCGTCTTTGCTACTGAGTCAAAGATGGTTTTTGTGTCAAGTGGAACCAAGGATCGCAAGTCGATCACTTCTGCCTCAATGCCGGCACTGGCAAGTTGCTCGGCGGCTAACAGCGCTACTGGGACCATTGCGGCCAGGGCGATAATGGTGCAATCTGAACCAAGGCGAACGACTCGCGCGGTGCCGAGAGTGTCGACGTGAATCCCTGAGGGGACCACTCCACTCGATGCAAAGAGTCCTTTGTGTTCGAAGAACATCACGGGATCTGGGTCACGTATCGCTGCGGCTAAAAGTCCAACCACGTCGGCTGGGTTCGATGGCGCCACAACTTTAAGGCCAGGAATCATCATCGCCCAGTTTTCAACGCTCTGTGAGTGCTGAGCTCCGAATCCGACACCGCCGCCGTTGGCAGATCTAATTACAAGCGGAATTTGTACTTGGCCACCTGTCATGTATCGGGTCTTAGCAATTTGATTTGCGACAATGTCCCAACAAACGGCAAGAAAATCCGAAAACATAATTTCAACAATTGGCTTGAACCCCGTCATGGCCGCACCCATGGCTGCCCCAAGAAACCCTTGCTCTGAAATCGGTGTATCAAAAACACGTTGATCGCCGAACTCGTCAAGTAACCCTGTAGTGAGTTTGAAAACTCCTCCAGCATTTGCAACGTCTTCTCCCAACAGGAGTACAGAACTATCCAGTCGCATTTCCTGCGCAATTGCATAGGAAACAGCACTGCGGTATGTCAACTCGATTTCTTGAGATTTCTGTGAATTTGTGGAGTCAGTCATTGTCCACTCGTTTCCAATCGCTTGTGCCATCTGCCCACAAATCTGCAGACGCCACTGACTCATTTGGAAATTCGGAATCGATTGCAAAAGTGGTAGCGGAAATGATTTCGTCTGCAACTTGGCGTTCAATCGAAACCAGTTTTTGCTCGGTGATTCCCAGCGAAAGCAATCGCTGATGGTAAATCTTGATTGGGTCGTATTCAATCCAGGCTGCGACCTCTTGAGGTGGCCGGTAGTCACCAGGGTCGGCCCGTGAGTGGCCACCATGTCGATATGTCATAGCTTCCACCAGAACTGGGCCTTGTCCGCTTCGCGCAAATTCCAAGGCGTTGCTCGCAAACTCGTACACAACATCTGCATCATTGCCATCGATGACGTGTCGAGCAAGACCATATGCTGCAGCGCGGTCCGCAGCAGGGTGCTCTACGGAAGTCACTAAATCGATAGGTGAATACTCCATGTAAAGATTGTTTTCGCAAACAAAAATTATTGGCAGCTTCCATACGGCTGCGAGATTGAGCGCTTCGTGAAACGCACCAATGTTTGCAGCTCCGTCTCCGAAAAAACAGACAGTAACTTGATCTGTCCCGCGCATTTTTGCCGACCAAGCCACTCCACATGCAATTGGCAAGTGGGCACCGACAATTGCAAATGAACCGAGCATGTTGTGATCGATGTCGGTGAGATGCATGGAACCGCCTTTTCCATTCAGCATTCCAGTATCTCTGCCAATTAGTTCGGCTAGCGCAGTATGTGGCTTGACTCCACGAGCAAGTGTGTGTGCGTGGCCTCGGTACGTTGCGAGTGTGTAGTCGTCAGCGCGCATTGCAGCGCCGAAACCCGCTGCGATTGCTTCCATTCCAGTTGATACGTGAGTCGATCCTCTAATTAGTCCGAGCAAAAAAAATTTGTTGACAGCAGAAGCAAAATGTCGCATTTGGTGCATGGCGGCGAACATCTCAGTGCGTGTAGATTCATCAACTTCAATTGTTCGTTGTGTATCGCTCGGTGGCATGCGCGAAGGCCGTTGTGCATATCGGTTTGTGTTCATCTCGGTTGGGTCAATTTCGTGAAACTCCGCAGCGGTTGATGAGTCGAGCCAAGCTGTTACCGAACACTAACCCCAAGTCATCTTCACTTACGAAATCAAGGTGCATCTTAAAGACGTCCATCGATTCCTTGTAAGTGATGTGTTGTTTCGAGACTGGAGAATCTGAGCCCCAATGCAGCCGATGAGGCCCAAACGCCGTGAATATATCTTGGGTTACAAATCGCATTTGCGCATAGGGAAAATCTGCTCGTTCCGGCCAAATGTGGTGAAAACCGGACATTTTGAGATGGATGTTTGACTGATTTGCTGCCGATATAACTACTTTCAGGTTTTGAAGTATTTCCTCTACCGAACCACGCTGATTAGACGGAGCAATTTCAAGACCCATGTGGTGGAGAAGAATTGGTGTGTCTGGAAACTTGGTTGCAATATCAATAATGGAAGGGAGGATATTTAGAGGGATTGAAATGGAAATCAATTGGTTGTTTGCTGCCGCAACCTCAAAGAATTTCAAACCATATTCACTTGTAAGCCACATTGCCGAATCGTCGGGAGCGAAATAGTGGGTGAATCCTCGAAGTTCATATTGGTCGATTGCCTGTTGGAGTCGTGTGTCGGCTCCGAGCGCATGATAGGTGTCGCTCCAGTAGCTATCAATATCGGCGAGTTGAATTATTCGTTTGGGGAATTTCTTCGCTTGTTCGAAAATGTACTTGTTATTTAACGGATTGAAATCCAGATTGGCACATACAACGAGTGCTTGGTCAACTTGATACGTATCCATGTTTAAGAGGAGTTGCTCAATGGAGGAGTGGCTACGCGGGTTGGGTACTGAAGGCCGGTAAGGCCAGAATTGCCATGCATGACAGTGGGAATCAATAATCATTTATCGCAATTATTGAGATATTTGAATCGGTGGTTCTCCACGACGGTTGGCACGAGTCGTGGGCGTGAGATCAAATCGTGTCTCGATGCCAGATAAGTGGCGCTCAAGTTCATCAATCATCAGCGTGAAATTTGTGATCGTACGATTCCCATAAGCGGCTACGTGGGGCGTAAGAAAGACATTGGGCATGGACTTGATGGGATGGTTTTGAGGAATTGGCTCAGGATCAAATACATCTAAGCCTGCGACAATGTCACCATGTCGCAAACGATTGATGAGCGCATTTGTGTCGACGACTGCGCCTCTTGAAACATTTATGAAAACAGATCCCGAGTTCATGAGTGAGAACTCTTTTTTGCTAATTAAACCTTTTGTAGCGGGCGTTATGGGGACCAGGCATACGACCACGTCTTGTTGCATTACAACATCAAGTGGTGCGAGATCAAAGCCAACGCTGTGGGCCATTGCTTTGGAAATGTATGGATCGTGGACAACGATGTTGCATTCGAATGGTCTCAAGAAAGAAATCAATCGTTGGGCGATGAATCCGCCGCCAATTAATCCAACGGAACTGCCGTAGAGATCGCGGATCTTTGACTTGTCTTCAGCCGTAGCCGTGTATGAATCAGAATGGATTTCTCCGCGGAAAAACGTTCCAGCATTTCGAAGTGATACCAGAATTAAACCCAGCGCCCATTCTGCAACGGGGTAGGAGTTTCCATTGTTGGTGTCGATCGTGCGAACACCTGCTTGCCAACAATCGTCAAGGTTGAATCGAAACCCGAATCGGTCTCCCTCAACGTCACATATAAATTTGAGTCGTGGCGCGTGTCGAAGTATTTCGGCATCGATAAGTGGAGACCCATCATGTATGACGAGCGCATCGATTTCGCCGATAGCTGCCATGAGAAGTTCACGCGAATTGTCGTCCTCGTTTGGGCCAAAGCGTGCATACCCGGAAGCATTTAGGGCTTGCGTTCCTTCTAATTGCAACCAAGAGTGGTCTGCGATTGCTGAGAGCCTCTCCATGGCGGTTTTGTCGGAGCACCACAATTTGTGGCTCTCCGATGAAAATGCAAATAACAGGTTCGGCTTTGGTTTTTTATTCATGGTTTTTATACGGATCGCATAACAGAACCATCGGTTCGCAACATTCCTGCAGACGACATAGGGATCTGGATGCCACGATTGGAGGCATCGGATTGGGTATCAAGTTCAATTCCGAGCCCAGGCGTATCTGGCGCTTCCATATATCCGCCTAGACGTTTTGCGGAGGACTTTACGAGTGCGCAAGATGATTTTGGATCTTCGTCTTTTGCGTAGTACTCCATGGTGAGCAAATTGGGAATCGCGATCGATAAGTGCAGCGTTGGTGCCGTAATTCCAGGACCCAAAAAGTTATGGGGGACGACGCTTGCATGATGCGATTCTGCGATTGCAGCAATCTTCAGGCACATGGAGATTCCGCCAGACATTCCCAGATCTGGACGCACGTGTATAGGAACTCCGTAGGAGAGAAGCTCGCGATACTCCCAAATGTTATTTAGACGTTCTCCGGTAGCGACTGGTGAATTAATCCTTTTACAAATTGTTGCTTGAGCCTCAATGGAATCGATTTGGATTGGATCTTCAATAAACAGTGGCCGAAATTGTGCGAGCGCATTGGCAACCACAACACCTTTAAAGGGGTCGAGCTTTCGGTGTAACTCAAAAATGATGTCGAGATCATTGCCGCCAGCGGCCCTTGCAGCGTGGCCCATTTCTAGTGCTGATTCAACTAGCGCCGGCATGGACAAATCGGCAAATCCTGCAACTAGCGGGTCAAATTTCACCGCGGTGTATCCGTCGACTATGGCTTGTTTCACCGAAGCCGCAATTTCGTCAGGAGTATTGCCATCTATAAGAACATGGAGTCTCACTTTGTCGCGATAATTGCCGCCGATGAGCTGCCACACCGGTACTCCAAGCTTTTTCCCCTTAATGTCCCAGAGTGCATTATCAATTGCGGCGACCGCTGAGGAAATGAGATTTCCACGAAATGGCCTCGAGCGATAGAGCAAATGCCAGAGGTGTTCGATACGAAAGGGGTCTTGGCCAAGCAGGAGTGGGGTCATTTCTTTGATTATTTCTCCGACAGCCCGTTGGTATCCCCACCCTCCGGATTGCCCAAGTCCTGTTGTGCCACATTCGGTGGAAATACGAACGAAAGTGTGGAACCCTGTGCTTTCGTTAGGGATTTCAAGTACATCGACTCCAGCAATTCTTGTGCTCATGAACCCCACCCTTCAATTCTGCAGCAACCACAAAAATCCAATGGTTCCACCTGAAATTTCATGTTAATGGTGAATACGAAAGAATTTGATGCATGATGGCACTCTTGCTCATGGTGTTTCTCATCTGCGTCTATTGTTGGATTTGATATGAGGACCTTAATGACTGGAGCGCATCAAGCATGAAGGTGTTGTTGGTCGGAGGGTCGGGCAAGGTGGGAACATTTATTACTCCTTACTTGCTAAAGCACCATGAAATTAGGGTCTTGGATATTTGCGCGCCAACTGCAGATGGGGTTGAATACTTTGAAGGGTCTGTGCTGGATGAAAGGGCTATTGAGCAAGCTCTGACTGGTTGCGACACTTTTATCAACCTTGTGATGATGGGTGCTCAGGGCGGGCACGACACTAGCCAGAGTTACGACTTGATAAAAAGCAATTACGAAGTGAACACGTTGGGTCTTCATCTTTTGTTGTATGCAGCTCAATCGATAAACATAAAGTTTGGTGTCCATACAAGTTCTATGAGTGTGCACTTTAGGAAGCGTGTCCCGATGGCCGGCTACTGGTATCCGAATGAAAGTGCTGCGAGTTTGCAGTCTCCAAGTGTTTACGGCCTTACGAAGGGATTTGGGGAGATGATTTGTGAGTATTTCTCAACATGGTTTGATATGAACCTTGTTGCATTACGAATTACTGGTCCAAGAACTCGAGATGAGTTTCTTGCTGAACGACGAGTTCGCCAATCAGAATTTGAAACAGATCTCTTTATCACCGACGAGGAGGACCTGGCACGGGCTTACTTGGCTGCAATTGAGCACGCCTCAATAGGGCACGGCAATTTCGAGTCAATTTTTATAAGTGGCGATGAGAACGAAGTCCATCACAACATGTCAAAGGCGAAACGATTGCTGGGTTGGTTTCCCCAGTCGCAGAAATATTTAGATATTTAATTAGTTGTTTTTGGTGAGCGAAGGCGCCCGGCGAGCGTGCCTACTTCAAGATATTGCAGTGGACCATTGGTCGTCATGAAAATGTCATTTGAAAAGGCGTTTGCATCGGTTGCGGAAGTCCACTCACTGATAACGATCCAATTCGCCTCGGATGATGGTCCGGAAGGGTGCTCGCCATCTTTCGTACACAATCGAGCGTGGGCAAACCCGGTAGCGGTTGAAAAATGCGGCGAGATCATAGATTCAAAATAGGAGATAGCAGATATTTCGCTATCAAAGTCTTCAATTGAAAAAATAGCGACGTTTGAAGTCGTGGGGAACCGAATGTCTGCATCAACCGAGCCCTGAGCTAATTGCGCGACCTGACGATAGATCGTGTTTGATCGATGTTCAAAAGTTGGAATGATTGTTGTCTTGAATTCAGAGTCGGACAATACAAGGTCTCTGTACATTTCGGATTCAAAAACGTGGGCGCCAGGAATTTCGTGCAGGTTAAAAATTGTTTGTTGACTCGTAGATCGGCCTAGAAATGAATTCGCAGAATAAAATCCGCACTCGATGAGAGCTGGCGCGTGGCGAATTGCAAACCAAGTGAGAAAGGGCTGATAAGTGTCTGGCTTTAGTGATAGCCGAATCAGAAAGAGGCGCGGAGAGATCATCGTTGTTGGATGCTAAGGCAGAAACATCACCAGATTGTGGAGAGCTCTTGGCGGACTCAAAAAGCACTCTTTCATGTATTCGTTCCATTGAGCAGAAATTTCCGACTTATTTTGTATTTCCTGTGTTAGTTGCATGTTCTCACAATCGTAGAAGCCAATAACCATTCGGCCATCCAGGTGAATTGAATAATTTGACACGCCAGATTGGGTCAAAAGTTTGATCATGCTCGGCCAGATTTCCGCATGTTTTTTCGCGTAGGTTGACTCCATTCCTGGCACAAGTTCGGCAACCCATAAAACACGGTTCAAAGTAATCTCCTAGATATCTCGCAGGCAGGGCCAAACCTACGGCATTGACAACCCGACAGGTTGCAATTTCTTAATCAGGATATGGGTCGTGCGTAGTGACACGGTCCTGGAATGCAACATATATGCATAACGCATGTATGGGGTCAACTGGCTAGGTCTTCGGCAGGTTGACTGAGCCAAAGTTGCTGACTCGCATGGTTCTATTATTCTGTCCCATAATTTGTACAATGAATGCGTGGTACACCCTTATGGCAATCTCACGTTCATGTGGATGTCACAGAACTCGATTTGGGTGCGTTAGGTGATAGTGGACGCTGAACCATTCGTCATTTTGGTTGCCGATCAAGACGCAACAGTTGGAGTTATCTCGTCGATGCTGTTGTCGTCGGCACTTACAACAGAGATCGCTGCAGTCAATGCTGTAGTGCGCACACTCGTTGAGCCAGAATCTATTGCAGGTATCAAACAACCCGAACTACCGAATGAAATACGAAAGATTGAAGAAGCTGCGATTAGCGCCACACGTGCCGAAATCGAGTCAGCGAGATTGATCGTTGCTTTTTCGGGTATCAATACTCAAAAGCTCGATGAGCTCCGTGAGCGGGGGGTGACTGCACCAGCAGTGAATTTGTGTCAGTTTGTGGACAACTTGGAAGGGGTAGCCCACCATTCGTTGTCTCCAGAACTCGACTTGCGAGAAGTGATTGTTGGTGCCGCAATGCAATTTGGTTTTAGCGGGGGATCATCTGTGTGCAGCATTTGCGAAGCAAAAGACGGCGCAAACATTGATTATTGGATCAACATTGCCGATACGTGCACGCGTTTTGCGCACACCGTGCAACGACTGCAGTCGTAATACAGGAATTAAAGGTCAGGTATTACTTGGCGAGCAATGTGGACGGCGTAATGCCAAGGGCCACGCTTAAACGCACGATGGTGTCGAGTGCAGGAGAGAAGTGGCCGTTTTCAATTCGGTTGATGGTTTTGCGATCAACGCCAGCAATTTCTGCGAGTTTCGCTTGGCTCAAGTCAGCATCAGTTCGCAACTCAAACAAACGATCGGCGAGCACTTTGCGCATGTCTTTAACTTCGCGCTTCAAGGTTGCCTCTGTTGCTTTCCGAACATTTGTTTTTGCCATAACCTGAACGATAATCAATTTGCGGACAGAAGTCCGAACTTTGGCTAAAAATTTTCGTTAAGACAAAGGTCATACCTACATACATATAGGGTGACCGCATGCGAATCGGAGTGTTAACGGGCGGCGGCGATTGCCCTGGCCTCAACGCCGTGATCAGATCCATTGTGCGCAAAGCTGAAACCCAATTTGGGGCTGAAATTATCGGCTTTTATGACTCCTGGGACGGCGTAATGGAGCAGCGTTATTCGTTGCTAAAAACCAACGATGTTCGCGGGATAGCCCCAAAGGGCGGAACGATTTTGGGCACACGTCGGGGTGGACCATTTGACACAAACGATGGCGTTGTCAATGTACAACAGGCTTTTATCGATTTACAGTTGGATTCACTGGTTGTGATTGGGGGTAATGGATCGCTCACAGTTGCATCGCGGTTATACGAAGAGTTTGGGCTACCTACCATTGGTGTGCCGAAAACGATTGATAACGACGTTGTAGGTACTGACGCCACGTTTGGCTTCCAAACTGCGGTGCAAATAGCCACTGATGCAATTGACCGCCTGCACACCACGGCGGAGAGCCATGACCGCATCATGGTCGTTGAAGTGATGGGCCGAGACGCAGGTTGGATAGCCCTACATGCAGGTATCGCTGGTGGGGCCACCGCCATCGTGGTGCCCGAAGCCCCATTCGACATTGTTGAACTGACCGAAATTGTGAAACGTCGTCACGACAACGGACGGTATGCGTCAATTGTTGTCGTCGCCGAAGGCGCGAAGCCAAAGGCGGGCACGTTAGAAATTCCACCACCGGTAATCGATAAAAACGGTCACGCTT
>Ga0194055_10001036_pt1 | contig 22669 bp, 28 predicted proteins | sample SepL449m_MetaG_FD_155482 | JGI IMG/M metagenome (GOLD analysis project Ga0194055, IMG submission 155482) | Anoxic zone freshwater microbial communities from boreal shield lake in IISD Experimental Lakes Area, Ontario, Canada - Sep2016-L442-9m | ecosystem: Environmental > Aquatic > Freshwater >... | reverse complement strand
AATCAAGAGTGCTAGTGCGAGTCCTAGTCAAGGAGTGGAACCACCTATGTCCATTGCCGAATCGATTATGTCGGTGTTCTCGCCCGTTGCCCAACCATCAGTGGTTAATGACGCAACCAATCCATTGATGGGAAAAACTGTGGCGATGACCGGATTCCGCGACAAAGAATTGGAAGCGGTTCTCAAAACTCGCGGGGCCAAAGTATCGTCCAACATCAAAAATGGATTGTTGGCGCTCTTAGTGAAATCCAAGGATGAGAACCAAATGTCTAGTAAATCGAAAGAAGCCAAGGACAAGAACATTCCCATCATGACGGTGGATGAATTCAAGCAACAATACAATGTGTAAAAATATATAAAGAATATGATGTACTATATCATAATATGTTTGAATATATTTCGGCAGAATTTACAGGTTCTTTTTTGTCGTATTTTATAGTAGGTTTTCTGGGTATGCATCTACACGCATGGGCGGCAGAAACCGCGTCAGAAAGAACTATAAGAATAATCAGCCGACATAATGATAGAATAGAAAGAAATATGGACAAAATAGAAAAAAGAATAGATTTAATTGCGCGGCAATTGTCAGAAGTGCAACCACCCCCTTTGTAGGAAAACACCTATTTTTACCCTTTTTTTACATTTTTTTGTATATATAAGCACATATAATGTGTAAACTCCTTCACAAGCAAGCTTGTTCCGGAGTTAGAAAAATTATCAAAAAATTGAATATATGAATATATAAAAATAATATAAATACATTGTAATATATTATCTACCATGGAAAAAGCTCTCAAGGATAAACTGGAAAAAGAAGGTGAACAAAAAGCAACAAAAATTATGAATGATATTACGAAAGGAACCATCGATATTCAAGATGTATCTAGTAGTACATTTTTGAATATTATCAAAGAAGGTAACAAAGAATTTGAAGCGAAAATGGGTCGTCCATTGACTTACGGTGAAATGCGTGATTTATATGGGTAAAAAAAGATGTAATTATTATTTTACACAAAATTTAATCTATATTCTCAACTACTAAGTTCGAAGATAACCAAAGGTCATCGAGAAGTTTGGTCTATTTTCCTATACAATCAATCATTATAACTTCTCCACCTTTCCAAATCACATTCATATTCATATTCAGCTTTCATTACTGCTTCGTACGCCGCTACATCATCCTTGTGTTGCGCATTTTGTAGTGCGATATATCGATCCCAGTACGCTTGGTCATCATCAATTATTTCTTCGTTGTTAGTAACTTCTTCGACACCTTTGGTGTGCGAAAAATCTACAAACTCCTCTGGTAGAGAATCTACATTTGGAGTATCATTCACATCCTCATTCACATCCTCATTCACATGCTCATTGTATAAATAATACAAATTAACATAATGAAGGTCCATTTCAGTAACCTCTTCGTACGTAACTTCATTGTTCAAGAATTGTTGTGCGACCTTGTTTTGCTTTTTTTGCCACATAAGAAGCGCGCCATCCAAAATGGCAGAATTATTCACCAATTCTCGGCGGAATATATCGCGGTGTACCCCGAGATATTCTTCTACTGTGTCACAAATGCCCTGAATGGCAATTGCCTTACCTGACCCCCCTTGGTTGTTCACCATTGCGTGCAATGACATTAATGTATATCTGTCCATGTTGGATGTTTTGAGTGATGGATATAGACGGAATCGTACATTTTTAATCAATTTTTACGTGTGTGGTATACAGATATATTGTAACAATATCCTTGCTGCGAGAAATTATAATAATCCGATATGCCGTTCGTTCTAACAGTAATATACGGTTCAACTTCAGAATAGGAACAAACATATTTATTGTAATAAATACTTTTTTTTTTACCTGATGAACTTTGTATTGGGGTAATGGCAATACTCCATCCTTGAATAACGTTCGGCATTATTTTGGGCATTTTTAGTAACATGGTGTATCTTTCGTCATCGTTGGAGATTTGATACATATATTTTCCATTTCGGTATTTCACTTTACCGGCAAATTCCAAAATATGATGTACAATCTCCTGGGGTAATCGGTTCATCTACAATATAATACAAATTATGTTTCTATATTTTTGTGACAAACAATATAAAGGTGTAAATATGTATATATAATCCATGGGCTGTGATTATTATATCGACGTATTTTTGAAAATTGAGCACTCCGACGGAATTTCTTACCTAGAATTAGATCATATTCATGGCTATTTTTGCGAATGTCACATGGGTATCTACGAAGAACACGAAGACGAAGAGCCATATTGGGAGTGTGAAGAAGCGAAATATTTACACAAACGTATGGAAGAATTTATGATGAAACCTCGTCCTGATTTGATTATTTATTCAAATAAACAGTATAAATCGGATTTTTTGCGGGAGAAATATGAACCACTCATTCTTGAAAAAATAGAAGGGAATCCGAAAGATCACATACGATATAGTGATACAGGTAAATTGAATAAGTTGGACGATATTATAACCGTAACCAAGTTTGAAATTAGGTACGAAAGATTTTCACCTTCGAAGTTAGTTGTTGAGTCCTTGTAGCGACTCTGACAATTGTAGCGGTAAGGAGTAGTCTGAGTTTTTATAAAAACTATCAATACTGTATATTTTTTTCGAATAAAATTGAAAATTATTATTGTTATTTTTTACAATAATTATACAATAAAAATGCCACAATCATATTATAAAGGAATGTCATTAGGGTTTTCCATGCGAGATATTGACGATAAATATGTAATACACAAACATTGTTGTGAAAAATATTTCTCAGATTGTGAAAAATATTTTAAAAATAATACGGAAGTAGATTCTGATTGTACTAGCACAATAGATGATTATACAAGTAGTGATCAAGGTGATATGTTACATATATTTTATTGCTTATCATGTTTATTGCCTTGGAAATGGTGAATTATGTAGGTTGTATACCATAAACAAAAATGCTGCGACCGAAACCGTGGAAATGGCGTGCGCTGCTAAGTGTAATCGGTTGCGTATTTTATTTGTGTATTGGTACGATAATAACCACAATACAGCAGCTAAAATTATACCATAACCAATGTATTCTCCGTAAGGAATCTTCGTTGTAAGTAAAACAAACAATATAATGACTGTGATGATGGTGGTGATACCCTGGTCGCACCACATTGCGTATTGACTGGTTGTGCCATGATTCCAACATGATGTGATTAGTACCAACACAACACCAACGATGATCCACATAGGCAGTTTTTCGTAGGTTACAGCGAGAACTGCCAATAAGAATAATCCATGAATTATGGAAGATTGTAATAAGACCGCGTTGGTCATAGGATACATTATCCAGATAATTTATTTAGGTTGTATACATACAAAATATTCGTCATAAATTTGGTCGCAATGAAATAATTCACCGCACATACAATCCCTGTATTTCTGTAAAAGTTTTTCACATGATTCTACGGGTTTTTGTACGGATGTATGTACACTACCTATCTCCTGAGGAAATTCTTTTTTTTTTTCACCAAACGACGATAGAAGCGAAGCTTCCTCTGTCGTTAGTTGTATTGGGTGGCCACCTTTGGTGGCCACTGTGCGAGTCGCTTGAAAATCTTCGATTTTCTGATCTGAGCGGCTCTGACCGAATATCGCATCGGTAGCTCGATGTCCCATGGACGAGCCCATCCCTAGTCCGAATCCTTGTACCATTGATCCTAAAAACCCTGGTCCCGAATGCGAAGGCTGTGCTGGATGTATCTCGTATTGTTTTGACGGTGCTGCTGGTCTCGCCCTAGATTTTGTGGGTGAAGTTGTTCTCGGCATTCTTATACATTTATTACCATAAAATTATCCGTTTTCGAAAACGCAAAATCATTTACTATCTGCCACCGCTCCTAGAGCCGCATAGATATCATATCAAAAACTGAACCTACAATCACACCCAATGTCAAACTTTGCGACCCATACCCTGTCAATGCCGTAATCATGGTCGTATAATTGGTATTTCCGGTAGGCTTCGTTAATTCTGCCCAATCACCCGTCAAATACGCAATGTACAACATGATGGCAATGATGGAAGAAATCGATAGACTGTTCACCAAAAACATCAAGAAAAAACAACAAAGAATGAAGGTTACATTCGCGACAATGCCCGCAATTTTAGTCTTACTTCCATTCTTGATATTCAACAGACTTTCGCCCACCAATACACACCCCCCCATTCCACCTGTTAATCCACTCAAAATATTCGCACATCCTTGTACCATGGTTTCCCCGAAAAAATTATTGGTACCCGTTTTTTTCACCATGACCATAGACTCCAGTAATCCGGCAACAGACATCGCAAACGCAAACGGCAATGCCATACCCGCCTTTTCCAAGGTGACGTTTTCAAATAATTTTGTGAGATTGATGGACGGCATATCCACATCGATTTTCTGTATTTTGGGAATATCAATAGGTATAAAATGAACAAACAGCGATATCAAAATGATTTCGAGAACACTACCCGGAATACGTATGTCGGTACCAAATCGGCGGAACAGGATATAACCATATTGAATAATAAACAGACCCATCAATACAAACAACAAGATGTTACATAGTTTGTTGGAATCGTAGAAATGACCTTTGATATCTTTGAGATTGTTGATTTGCGAGGTAGCAATTAACAGGGCTAGTGCGATTAAAAACCCGGAATTGACAGAATTGGGCAATTGGATGATATATTTGTAGAGTCCGGTCACACCAAACAATAATTGTAACAATCCACCTAAAATTACGGTAATAGAAATGTATTCGAATCCCAACAATTTGACTACACCCAAAAGACTCGTCGCTACTGCGGCAGTTGCGCCAGAAACGAGCGTGGGTGTACCAAACCACGAGGTTAACAATCCCATCACCATGGTACTCTTGATACCCATAGATGGCGGTACCCCGAGGAGGTAGGAATACGCAATGGTTTCGGGAATCAATATCACCGCGATGAGTATGCCGGAAATGATTTCCGAAAAATAATTGAGTTTGTTACTGTTTTTGTTTTCTGACATAGTATACAATATACATGTAAAAAATTGATATTATGTAATACACCACAAATATATTACACAATAATATTATTCTTATTATGAAGCGAAATCCATCGAAAAAGGCGGTGAAACCGCAATCCGATTCCAAATTCGCATTGACCGCTGAATATATTGAATCCGTACGTTCGCATTCTTACCTGGGGAAGAAGGGTTATACGGTGCCCAAATCGTTCCTCTCACCACCCGATCTCGAGTTCCTTCAAAAAGATTTGGTATTGAAACCTGAAATTCAAGGTGTGACTTATGGCGCGCCCAAAGACGAAGGCGCATTCCCAGTATACCGCGAAAACGACAAAAAAATGTATTTGCCACGATTTTATGGGATCGAGCGCTACGGATTGCCCGACCTGAGCGAAATCGAACCCGGTATGGACATTGATGTGACATTTGTGAAAGAATTGCGGGATTATCAAACCGACATTGTGGATAAATATATGGCGCATGTTTTACAGCATGCGTCGGGTGGTATTATACAGGTTCCTTGTGGATGGGGGAAAACGGTGATGGCAATCAAAATCATCTCACTACTTAAAAAAAAGACCATGATTCTCGTCCACAAAGAATTTCTCATGAACCAGTGGATCGAACGCATCCAGGAATATGCGCCCCAGGCCCGTGTCGGCAAAATTCAGGCGCAAATCTATGACGTCGACGACAAGGACATTGTGATTGCCATGATACAGACCATGTACAACAAACCTTTCCCCCAGGACACTTATTCCCAGTTCGGTCTCACCATCATTGACGAGGTACATCGTATTGGGAGTGAAGAGTTCTCCAAAACCCTGTTGAAAACCATTACACCTTATATGCTGGGTATTTCGGCCACGGTAGAACGCAAAGACAAATTGACCAAACTTCTCCACATGTTCATTGGTCCTATGGTGTATTCAACAGAGAAAAAACCCGATGACCCCGTATGTGTGCGAGGTATCGTATTCAAATCGTCAGACGCGGAATTTAACGAAACCGAAACCGATTTTCGTGGTAAACCCAAATATAGCACGATGATTTCGAAATTATGTGATTTTGGGCCACGCAAAGATTTCCTGGTACGGATTCTCCAAGATTTACGCGAGGAAAATCCCGACGCGCAAATCATGATATTGGCCCACAATCGTTCCTTATTGACTTATTTGTACGAAGCCATTCAACATCGCGGGTTTGCCACGGTGGGGTTTTACGTGGGCGGTATGAAACAAAAACAATTGAAAGCGACAGAAGACCAGAACATTGTCTTGGCCACCTATGCGATGGCTGCGGAAGCGCTCGACATCAAGACACTCAGTATTTTGGTGTTGGCTACACCGAAAACTGACATTGTACAATCCGTGGGGCGTATTTTGCGGATGAAACATGAGAAACCGATTGTGGTGGATGTAGTAGATTCACACGATTTGTTTCAGAATCAGTGGCGACAACGGAAAACGTATTATCGTAAGTGTAATTATCGCATACGAAGCATTGATTCGACACAATATCAGGGGTTCATATTGGATTGGCACACGGACACCACGTGGTTACGTGTATTTGAACCGAAATTATTATGTGGCGGGAAAAAAGTGGATTCCTTACAATATTTGGTTCATGACAAATCCGAAGACGACGATGAAGCAAAACCAACGACTATTTTTGGAGGTAAATGTATGTTATCATTGGATGAATTTAGCACTTAAAAATTTAGTAAATCTGCCTGATGTTGGGTTGTCCATTCGTAAATGTAAAAAGAACATCCCAATGAATTTTTGTTTTCTTTATGATGTTTCATGGCTGCTTTTTTAATTTTCTTGTCGATGGGAAAGAATTCCATGGTATAAGTGGGATATGTTTTTTTTAGCAATTTCATGAGATAATTGTATGTTTTCCATTCTTTGCCTTTTTGGTATCCAGCAATTCCGTCATATTTACGTTCAAACCAATCGGCTACCATTATCTTTTTATTTTTTGACGAAACAAATATCAGAAACGCATGCCGTTGTGGAGAAACAGGCAACGATACAACTGCCGGTTTGTCCACAACTATATTTGTTTTTATGAAATGTTGGATTGTGGTAACTGGGATATTGGTACGGGTTCTCTCGTCACCTAGTCCGAATGTTTGAACCAAGATACCGGGGGTAAATCTTGCGGATTTTCTTCGTTCCTTGGACAATGTTTTACATGTTTGTTTGCCGATTGGTCTGCGTACTGCGCGTACCACTTTACCACCTTTTTTGCTTCTTGTAACTGTATTCATGGTTTATTAGATGCTGTTTTACAAAAGTTGTCATTATTTTATCAATTTTATGCGGAAATCTTGTAAAATTGATTTATTTTGATCGATAATTATCATATCGTATCTTAACGTACAATACTATATGTAAAAGTATCCGCTTCGCTACGACTTTTCCTTGAACATGTCACAATCTATTTGCCCTAGTACTCCTACTTGCTCTAGCAGTCTATCTTGTCCGAGTACGCCTACTCGTCCAAGTAAGTCGTCTTGCCCAGGATGCTATCCCATCTATCAGCCGAACCAGCTCGCTCACATGGACGAGGGTGGTTGTCTCTATTTGGATTTTTCGGATGAACTAATGGAGCATTTTTCCGTAGCGACAGCAGAGAAAAATGTTGATGATGATGTTGATGTTGATGTGACAATCAGGTATTCTGACTTGGTAACACAGGATTCTGTATCTGACACGATTAGTGTTTCTTCATCCTTTTTCGAACATCAATCCTTGAGCAGCGAAAATCAAAAAGATATTGTTGAATGCTGTATTTGCTACGACCCTATAAGTACTGAAAAAAATAACTGTGTTACTGAGTGTGGTCATCAGTTTTGTTTCAAATGCTTGGCCACATCGATGATGACCAACGGTTGTACATGTCCTTGTTGTCGCAGCCCCTTGGTAGAAATGCCGAATGAGGATGATGATGAGGATGATGATGAGGATGATGATGATGAGGATGATGAGGATGATGATGACATGACATTGGAAGAAGACGAAGATGAAACAGAATGCGACATTGAGGAACTTACCCGACGTCTTAAGGCGAATGGATTCGAGATGAAGGATGTGTTATCTATGCTATTGGGAAGATATACCAAGGATAGTAGTGACATTATTATGTATGACCTTAACAAAAAATTTGATGAGATTGTAGATGAAGCCGACGATGAAGCTCTAGAGCAAAAAGAAATGGGATTAGAAGATAGACGTATTTTTGTGTAAATTTTTGTGTAATTTTATTAACGAAATATTCTTTTTTTTTGGCCAGTGTAATGTATAGTATTATAGTAATATGAATTTTTCTAGTGTAAGTACGAAACAAAAAGGTATTGCCGCACAGACTTGTTCGATGTTTAACCTCTATTCTGGCCGGATTGTTTTTCATAATCGAACTATGTTCGATTATGCTAATAATATGACAAGAATAAAGCCTATCCAATTCTGGGTAGGTTGCCCTTGGGTCAGAGCCCCAAAGGGGGCTCAACCTTACAGCCCAAAGGGCTGTTGAGGCAACCTAACCCAGAATAGAGATTAAACCAAACGGCTCAGGTAGTTGCGGTATACGTGCCATTGTAGGTCCTCAGGGTCCGGTGGGTCCCATGGGTCCTCAGGGTCCGCAAGGGAATGATGGACCACAAGGTCCACAAGGAAATGCGGCAACAGATTTGACGGTTCAATTGGACATGTTTTAGTTCATACATATATTCATTATGTTCGCGAATAATAAGAGACCAAAAGCGATTTCATAATAGGGATATAGTGAATTTGTAATAAATCTACCCATATACCCCGTATCGATGATGTAGATAAGGTATAAATACACCGCGTACTCATGTAAGTTTTCGTTACAAATTATTTCGCCAAACTCTTTGGAGTTAGTTGTTGGGACCATCGGTCCCTGACCATAATTACACATGCGATGGTATACTATCTGTGTTGAGGTAAAATAAGTCATGGTGGACACGATGGAAAAAAAATGGTAGCATTGTTTGTTAGGGAACAATTCGACCAAATCGGAGTGGTTGTCAGAGTCACTACCCAGCCGATAATTCGGGTTGTTTATTTTTTTGGCTAGGTAGGATATCACGCATTCGCCACGGCAAAGTAACCATGATAGGGGAATTACATAATATGTGAGTAAATATGTATGATCTAGGATAGGTAAACCGTTACCTACAAATCCGTACAGGTTTCTCAGAATGACGCCTGTAATATGTATTATTCCTATTGTGTAAGAACCTTTGTTACTTAATTCAACCGAAACATCATCATAATTCGTATTTTTGTACATAGTCATCACTGGCACCTGAAATCCAATTGTATGTCTGTATGTCCAAACTATCTATGGATGAGTATTCACTACTATCATCTACCTGATGAGATTTTTTTATGTCATTTTTACAATTACATTTGGGTGCGTTGATGGTCTTACTAATAATGTATTCACCGCACACCAAACAATTGACCGCATGAAACTGTGGGTCTGTGTACTTACCTGACCAGAAATACCAGTGACCTGTGTCATCGTCATCCATTTCCAGAATATCTTCCGTGGATTTTCTCGAATAGGCTTCCTCAATGTCCACACGCACCTCCCAGAATTTGTCCTGATGTTTGCTGTGTATATTGTATTGTTTATAGATAATCATCGCAATATAACTTATATATATCACAGTATATGCTGTGAATGTGAGATAATTCAACGGTATTTCGTAATTCTCAAAATTGATAAACATATTATTCATTGAACCAGAAAACAGAGTCAAATGTGAAGTTTTTCAGATAGATAATATTATAATATTTATTACAAATTCATTTGTAATAAATCAATTTTTACAGGGTTCCTGTATTTATCGTCGCTTGTTAGCCGTACGTCTGCGTCGGTGTTTGCGCCCAAACTTCTCCGATGACCTTTGGTCATCTTCGAAGTTAGTTGTTGAGAGCTTCGCTCTCTGACCACAACGGCATGATTTTTTATGCGTTCGGTTGCGTTTATGGGAACGACGTCTGCCACCCACTTGGTTTGACTGGTATGTAGCAGAATTTCCACCCAGTCCAGCAGCTGTCGTATGTGGTAAAACTGTATGTTGATATGATTCTGTAGTGTTGCTTTGTAATGGAGACATTATACACTACATTGATATTTTACGGGGAACCTTCATTGTTAGATGTCTCTGAGCTCCGAAGGTGCTCTTAGGGGTATCTGACCGAAGGACATCACAACCTACATTTTCTGGTAAATGAGTAAGAGGTTCCAAACTGTGTATTATACATTTATTGACGACGATGATTGGTTTTTCGTCGTATATTTTTTTTTGATTTCTTGGATTTTCTTGATTTTTTATTTCGCCCCCCCCTCCTACTAAATTCGTTGTCACCAGTCCAACTTTGACTTTGTAACAGTAGTTTTTCTTGCATTTTCCACCAGTGTAAATTCTCAATATTTGATTTATAATCTGCTGGTAAATATCCTTTTTCCTTATTTTGTTTTGTGTCTTTTGCGACTTCTTCAGTAAAAAACTTTATTTGTTTATCTATTTCTTCCTTGTTGTACATTTAATTGTATATATATATTATATATTATATATTTCCTAAATACGGCCAAATATTGGAATTGTTTGTCTTTGAGAGCAAGAACCCTATATTTTACAATTGTGAAATATGAACCACTTTACACGGTGGATGTACTACGCGCAATGGTACCCACCGTTTGAATTTCGGATGAAATTGACATTCCATGAACAACGTTTTTTCTAAATCCACATATTTGTCTTCCGTCACATTTTGAAAATCGTCTTCGTCATCGCTTTCTTCTATCGCGTCTAAATTCTCATTTTCACGAATGTCGCGAAACAAACGATTCATCATCACACTTGTCTTATAATTGGGTATGTAAGCCACATTATAATACACCATCGAATTCTGTTTTTTACAAGCATACAAATGATAGATGTCGTACTGGATGTCCGGAGTAACCTGAAAAATGGTCCGATATTTGTATTGCGGTTTTGTCAAATCTATGCGCGCAGTTTTCATCACAGTCAATGCGCCATTGGGTCTTGGTGGTGCGTGGGTGTCACTCGCAATTTTACGCACCGTAGCAAACGAATTGTAGGGGACATTGATGTAGGGCAGATTTTGCGCAAACGACCGGTATTGAATGTGATGAATTGTGTAGGGTAGGTCGCGGTATTGTTCTGGAATATACACATTTTGTTCATCATCTTTGGAACTATTGTCCATATGGTTCCACAATACCGGAATTTTGAACCCTATTCCCTGCGTTTTTTGTAGAAATTCGTACATCCACGGCAGTTTTTCTTTCAATGTCGCGTTTTTCATGGTGAACCCGCTAGACATCAACATGTCTTCCATCACAAATATATCTGTTTCCGGTAGCAATACGCCATACACGATCGTATCACACGATAGTTTTGCGCCTAAATTGTGTTCACGCATCTGTATTTTCACTATTTTGCGTTCTTTGTTCAGTTCCAAGAAATATACCACATTTTTGGTACCATAAAAGGAGAACCATGCGAAATATTTCTTTCCATGAGGAATAGCGATGGCAACATCATACGCCGGTAAAACTTTCTTATGGGATACGGTTTCATAAGAAAGTTCGATTTTTGGGAAACGTTGGAGCAGTCGCCCCGTTTCAGAAATGGGGAAGGTCTCAAACATTGGACTGATAACAATATGTTACAATGTTTATGTTGTTTTACATACAAATCAATTTTTTAGTGTGGAGAAAAATGAAAATACTCCATCCATTATGATGAAGCATAATAATTTGTCAAATAATTTGTTCTGCTTATGAAAAACTTGCCTTCCATGCCGCATAAATCCGAATGTCGTCGTGCCATTCCTGCCGGCGGAGAAAAATAGGTTTCTATGCTATTTCGGTTGTAGATACGATTGCATTTACCATAGGAATACTCCTTGAATTCTTTTGAATACGTAGGAAAACCGTGTTGAAAATGGACACACTCGTGACATTTCGGAGACTCCGTTGGAGAATGGGAGGATTTTTCCGTATCGACAGCGGGGAAAAATCTCCTAACAACGAAGGACAAAGTCCGGAGTTGTTTGGAAAAATCCCCTAACATCGTGTGTCGAAGACCTGTGATGTTAGGTATGGCATTTCGACAGATTTTTGATAATTTCATTTATTACATAATGCCAATAAAATATTTCTATTACTATTTTTTTCGGTAAAATAAATACCGTGTTTTTCCTAATTTGGAGGATGTTTCCGTAGCGACAGCGGATAAACATCTCCTAACCTTGGTTACCCGCATTACCTAATTCATATGTATGTTGGACGAAACTGACTACATTGTCGTATATGGTATGGAAATGCTTGTAGGGGATACTTCGTGCTAAACAAAACTCGCGTACGATGGGCGCAATTTTCGGATAATGCGAATGATGAATGCGCGGAAACAGATGATGTTCAATCTGATAATTCAGACCGCCGTTCAAAAAACACAACCATGCCCCACCTACATTGGACGATGATGCCACCTGCCGAAATAAAAAGGATTTTTCCGTAGAATCGGAAAAATGCGCCACGTCCACAAAATTATGCGAAATGATAAAGAAAAAAGCCAAGTAGTAACCTGCGACCACATACATGGGTACAATTTGGACCATCACTGTCGCGCGCATTTCCCATGTGCTTTGTTGTACCATCGGTAGAATGACCCAACGGACGCCGAAGAGTAGGGTCGTCATAGTTTCAAACAGGCGATTATATGTTAACCACGGAGACATGGCGGTATGATGGAATCCAACCATGTTGTTGTAGAACGACTCGACAATGATGTCCATACCCATGAGTCCAATGAGGAAGAAGAAATAGATGTGCTGTAGGGCATGATGCGGTGCGACAGATTTCATGGGATTGAACCGCAACAGCGCGCTGCCCTGAATGTCGGGGTCGTGGACAACATCATTGGTGTATAAATGGTGCTGTACCACGTGTTGGTGCATCCAATCCAAGGCGCTGCCTCCGATCCAATTTTGTGACATGCCAAACATACGATTGACCCACGGTCTGCGCGAAATGGCGCCGTGATTCGCATCGTGTTGGACATTCAGTCCGATGAGAGCCATGATGAGTCCCAGTGTTCCCGTCAAATACCACACATAATGATTGTGGTAGTGTATGTAGGCTTCCAAGCCTATGGCGGATATTAACAGTACGGTCGCTTTCACATAATAACCGGTGGTTGCGTACGACTTATGTACCGGTACTACTTGTTCAATGAGACTACATAATTCCAAATAATTTGTTTCTTGAGTTTGCCGTTCAAACTCCTCCGCAAGTAAGCTTGCTCCGGAGTTAGGAGATTTTTCTCCGCTGTCGCTACGGAAAAATGCTCCAAACAACTCCGGTAAATGCGCCGTAGGCGCATCCACCCTGGACGGTCGGAGACCGTCCTTGGGACTTCGTCCTTCGTTGTTAGATGTCCTTAGGACATCAGGTAACGACGATTTCCTATGTTCGCGCATTTTTTCGTGGGGGAAAACACGGCGATGATAGGATAAAAAGGCATGGGTAGCATCTCGTCCCGCAAACAATTTCACAAACAGTTCTCCTCCGGGATGCATTTTGGAAAGTGAATTCACATCGTATATATGATTGTCCACCTGAATCTCTTTGTTGTCGGGCATTGTTACAAAAATACATGATTTATTTTTTATATCATTTCGAGCAATTCTTCTTCCATGCGCGCATAATCAACCGTGGAACCCATTTCGGACTGTGTATCGTCCCCCATGACGGAGGGCTCATAAAAAGGCGTCTCTCTGTTTTGGTGGTTTTCGAGAACATCCTTAAAATACCCCAAATAGTGGTCAGAGGTGAGTTCTCCTAATTCTGTTTTTTTATTGGATTTGTTGTTTGTCACTTCCTCCAACATGTCCTTGTACTTTTGTAACTGGAAATCGATCACATCCTGCGTTTTCCTGGGTGTCAGCGTGTTTTTAACGTATTGGAAAACATAATGGGCGGATACAATGAAAAGGATGGATATAATAATGCTTTGTAAAACCTTCCACATCCTTCTATAGTTCACAATGACATTGGTTTTTCGGCGGCTTTTCGCATTTTGAATGGGAGAACCTTACAAAATATTATTTGTAAAATACCCTATTTTTGAGGTTTTTACAAATTGTATTTCTTGGATTCTATCAAAATAATATTTTTTTTCAAAAGTATTTTGAGATTTTGAAAAATGGACATTTGTAAATGTCCAATTTTCAAAAACCTGGCGGACTTTTGTTTTTTACCTTTTTTATAATTTGGTAAAAATCAATTTGTTACCATAATGCTCACAATACAGAAATTGTACTTTTATGTTATGCTGTGGAAGAATTTGGACGCGACAATACTAAATTGTCGCAAAATATTTTTTTTCTTTACTAAAATTATATAAAAAACTAACTTTAGTAAATAATAATATGTCCATAAAAACAAAACAGACATTTAGTTGTGAATGTTGTGACCGATCATGGGGTAGACGTTATGAATACGATAGACACTTAACTAGTGCTAAACATGAGAAAATGCGACAAAAAAGTAAAGAATGTAGCACAAATAGTAAAGAATGTAGCGCAAATGGTAAAGAATGTAGCGCAAATGGTAAAGAATGTAGCAAAATCGTTGAAAAAATACATGAAAAACCAATTTTAACAACTTTTTGTTGTGATTACTGCCAATTTACGTGTAGTACAAAAAAGGAAGCCGAAAAACATCGCATGTCCAAACAACATATTAGAAATGAGAACAAGGAAGAAGATTTTATAGAAATTGTGAATCGTTATACCTGTGTAAAATGTGATAAATATTATGACAAATACATATCATGTTGGAAACATTCCAAAAATTGTCAAAGGAAAAAAGAGAACATTGGTCCCAACCTAACTCCAGAGGAGTTTGTAACGGAAACAACGGTTATCACAGAACCAATAGCAGTTTTTCAGACAGAGGAGTTGATTCCGGAAGTGAAAGATAATACATTAGAATCCATGGTAGAAAAAATATTAGAAAAGAAGAACGTAACCATTATGGAAACCATGATGGAAAAGATGGTATCTGTCATGGAAAAAATGTCAGAAACAATCGCAAATACACAACAAGGAATAGTCCAAACCAATAATAATAATAATACGAACCATAATACGATTATTCAAAACAACAATCACTATACCATCAATATGTTTCTCAATGAAAAGTGCAAAGATGCCATCAACATATCAGATTGGGTGAACCAACTACAAGTGGATTACGACCATTTGTATTATACGGGCGAAAATGGCTTTCAAAAAGGGCTAACCAACATGCTGCTGGACAACCTGAAATTATGTAATGTATACAACCGTCCCATCCATTTTACGGACATAAAACGCGACAGCATGTATATTCGGGACGCCGATGCGTGGACCAAACATGAGAACAATGAAAAACTCATTGAGATGCTGGAGGTTAGCGCGCGTCAAGCCTGTTATCGTTTGACGGAATGGATGAGAGAACACGAAGATGTACCGGAATATCATGATTTGGACAGCGAATTGGGGCAGCAGTACTTGGCTCTGATGGTGACAGTCATCCGTCCCGAAGTGGAACGATTGAAAGCGTTTCCAAAAGTAATCAAAGAGTTGGCCAAGACGGCCCAATTACGTAAGGAAGACCAGGTATAATTATCTTTTCATCAAAAAATATAAAGCCAGTATCACATATATATGTAAGTTCACCATGTCTATTATTTTACTCGTAGAAAAATCAGGATCCATCAAAGAATTAGCGACCAAATCGTTCAATGAAGAAGAATTATACAAAAAAGCCGGTTTCAAATCCAAAGAAGGTTTCGAATGTGCGACAACCTGGGCCGAAACGGTGGACGACAAATCATATGTGATTTCCCTTTATGGAAAAAACGCAGGAAGAGCCGGTCAGGAAAACAAGTACGATTTCCCTCCCCCTGTGGACAATGTCCTTTTTTTCGGCACGTGTGTATTAATCAGTCGCAATGAGGATGGTAAAATCGTCGACCTCAACAAAACTACATGGTTGAAAATCTACGAACAATTGTTCGGGGGATTCGAAGATTTGGACGACGAAGAGGAGGAAGATGCGTCGGAAGATGACACGGAAGAAGAAGAACTCCCGCGAACCAAAGAAGGTTATGTTAAGGACGGCTTCATTGTGGATGAAGTTATGGAAGATGACGTCGAAGAAGAAGAGGAAGAAGAGGAAGAGGATGAATTGAACGATGAGGAAGAGGAAACCGAAGAGGAGGACGAAGAAGAATTGGATGATGTCGATGAGGAGGACGAAGAAGAGGAAGAAGAGGAGGAATCCGAAATGGACGAAGACGAATCTGATATGGGTAAAAAATCCAAAAAGCCTGTCAAAAAACCTATGTCCGTCAAGAAACCGGTTGCGACAGCAACTAAAAAAATAGCAGCAAAGACCAAGAAAGAAACCGAACGTGTTACAAAACCAAAATCCGTCCAAAGAGTAGATTCAGGGAATTATTTAAATTGCAGCGATGAATTAAAAGAAGAATCATATGTATAAGTATTTTAGAGAACGGATGGAAAAAGATACGAGCGAAAATAAAGTAGAAATCTTGTGTGGAATTTGTAGAAATCCGGACTTGATATTTACATGTTTCTGTTACAAGTGTAAAAAAACCTTTCCAACCGGAAAAACATGTGTCATCACGTGTCCGGATGATCCCGAGTGTGATAATGCCGAGAAAATCATGTATGGCAAATGGACCCGTACGACGTATTTCTGTAGCGGATGCGATGCGAATCATATATTTTATGATGCGTATCTAATATATTATTTTTACAATTGATTGATGACCGATTGTAATTGATACAGTTTTTCCAACAAACTACTGTAGTGACTGTTGTTGGTACTTTGTAAGCATTGAACAAATGTATTATTTGAATTTTTGAATGATCCCAAACTTGCTGCGAAATTTTGTATGATAGATTGCGGGCAAGTACTATCCGTATAATTTGTATTATTACACATGTTGCTTTGTTGTCCGAAATATTGATTATTCTGTCCTCCATAAGAAGTTCCTTGTTGACCATATGAAGTTCCTTGTTCTCCATATGAAGTTCCTTGTTGGCCATATGAAGTTCCTTGTTGGCCATATGAAGTTCCTTGAGCGCCATAATGACTACCCTGTAGCCCTTGTGCTGCTGGATGACCAGGTGCTGCTGGATGGCCAGGTTGGTTAGGATGACCAGGTGCTGCTGGATGACCAGGTTGGTTAGGATGACCAGGTGCTGCTGGATGGCCAGGTTGGTTAGGATGACCAGGTGCTGCTGGATGACCAGGTGCTGCTGGATGACCAGGTGCTGCTGGATGGCCAGGTTGGTTAGGATGACCAGGTGCTGCTGGATGGCCAGGTTGGTTAGTATGGCCAGGTGCTGCTGGATGACCAGGTTGGTTAGGATGACCAGGTTGGTTAGGATGACCAGGTGCTGCTGGATGGCCAGGTTGGTTAGGATGGCCTGGTTGGTTAGGATGACCAGGTTGATTAGGATGACCAGGTGGAACGGGTGCGGCTGGTTTTCCTGGTTGAACTGGTGCTACTGGATGGCTTGGTGGAACGGGCGCGGCTGGTTTTCCTGGTTGAACTGGTGCGGCTGGTTTTCCTGGTGGAACGGGTGCGGCTGGTTGAACTGGTTTTCCTGGTGCTGCTGGTTTTTGACCCTGCTGACTATCTACAACATTACCACCTGTAGCTCCTTCAAATAAACGGTTAGAATTAAGAAAACCCGTTAGAAAAATGGATATAGAAATAATTAAAATAAGGACAAGTAATAAAATTTGTTTCCAAATGGATGACATATGTATATGATATAGTTATAAAAAATTGATTTAAAATATTCAAGTATGATAGGTCTAAATATTATATTCAAAATGCCTCCCATCCAAAAAATTTCGAACCCCACCCAATTTCGCGGAAATATTGTCAGCAAAATCCAAGATATTTTAGATGTAGAGGAATTAGCAATTTCCATGAATATGGAAAAATCGGTCTACAATTACGCAATACAAGAAGCAACTCATAGAAAAATCGTAAAAAAATGGGAAAATCCTTGTTTTGTTCATTTGTACACGGACCGCATGAGAACCATGTTTATTAACATGAGAAATCCCGATTTTCTGGGAAAAATCCGGTCGTGTGACCTTACTCCGCAAGACGCAGTGTTCATGACACATCAAGAGATGAATGAAGACAGGTGGCACGCACTTATTGAAAAAAAGAAGATTTTAGATGCGAATCGTTTCAATAACAACAGTATGGAAGCATCAACAACTCTATTTACATGTTCTAAATGTAAATCGAATAAGTGTACATTCTACACATTACAAACTCGTTCATGTGATGAGGGTGAGACAATTTTTGTAACATGTACGAATTGTGGTAAGCGCTGGAAGCGTAATTCATAATTTTACCTACAGATCCTTTTTACTCATTATATTTTCTATGTTGTCGCGGGCATAAACCACAATACCGGCTACCAACGAACCGAATATAGCGCCTACCACAACTTGCGTGATAGTATGATTGTGGAAATATACGCGTTGAAACATCACAGCAAAAGCAATAAAAAGCAAAATGAGCACCCACGGGTAAATTTGATGTATGGTCAAATACAAATACATGATGGAAAAAAAGGTGGTTTGACTGTGACCCGATGGCATCCCGTAGTGCATGACTTTGTTATTGAAGTTCTCAGAAGCCAAAAATTTAATGGGGTCACGGGGTCTACCTTCTTTGAACCATGGTTTCAACAAACCATTGTTAAGATAGGTGTTCAAAATATGTCCTAGAATAAACACTACAAAATAAAAGGTATCATGACGAAAATAGCCTCCAACAATAAGTATGGATATAAATTCACCCCAAAATCCCAGGGCGTAAAAAAAATCAATAATAAAATGGTGCAACATGTAATCTAATTTTCCCGAACCCATTTTTTTGTTTTCTATACATAATAGTAACAATTAGTCAATCATCTCCAAATCCGCCATTTTCCAATATTCTGACCCACCATTCGGCAAAGGTCGACGAATGATAAACGGTATTTTTTTCTCTTCGAATTCACGCAGTGCGATCAAATATCCGTCAATGAGGGTTTTTTCTATTTTAATAAAAGGTTTCGCACCAGAATTGATTTGTCGGGCTCTTTCTCCTAAAATACGTGCTTTTTCATATTTGGTAATAAAAGGAACGGTTTTATGTAAAGGGTCTATAATATTTCCCTCCACATCTCGTACAATTTTACACAACGTTTCCACTTCTTCGTCGTTGTGCTGTATCAGTTCGGGATGATGTTCACCGATGATGTCGCGGCGTATATTTTTGTCGAATTTTTGTAGATAATTTTCGTCTTCGTCTTCATCATCCTCGTCGTCCTCGTCATCCTCATCATCCTCCGTATTATATTGATTCGTGACCATGGGTAATTTTTCTGTGATTTTGTCTTCTTCATCCTCCTTATCTTCCTCATCCTCATCCTCATCCTCTTCTTCATTTTCATCCTCATCCATGTCTTCTTCGATATCACTTTCAATATCGTCGGGATTATTCGGTTGGTCCTCTTCGGTGCTGCTTACAACACTTTCGTTCTCACTTTCAGATTCTTCACCTGCCATTTTTTCATCTTCGGGATTCATTGTAAAAAAGAATACTATATATTTATGTTTACATCCTAAATTATTTATTTCAATTTTTTACGGGAACCTACGGTTCCCCGTATGCCCCTCCCTTGGAAATGCCCCCGTTGGGGGCATAACGGTAAGTAGAATCTCGCTGTTATATCCAAATGAGGGGGTATTTTGGCCGTAAATTTATGCCCCGGTATTCCACGCTGTATCACATTCCACACAAATATAAATGTATTTCAAATTCGCATCATCATAGCGCATAAAGATAATTTCAGCAGGTTTTGTTGCTTCAGCGTGATTGGTTTTGCAAGACTCATTGGGACAACGAATATTATAAATTCGCGGCAAAGTCGGGTCAAATTTCGTGTAAGGATTGATGATGTGATTGAATTTCTGTTCTCCCTTTTTAAGTTGTGAATCAATCACACACACACCTTCCTCAGTAATAGATTCATCAATGTTCCCACAACTTCGACAGTAATAGGTGAGTTTATTGGCATCATTGCCATTGATACCAATATAATACATGTTATCGCATTTGACACAAAACTTCATGATTATAATATATTGCTATTTATTTGTAACTATATTTACATATAAATATAATAACAATCAATTTTACGGGAACCTACGGTTCCCCGTACGCCCCTCCCTTGGAAATGCCCCACAAGGGGGCATAACATCATGTAAGTTTTTACAGTTATACTGTGAAATTTATATTGATTTGTTTCATTATCTAGCCTTCCGGTATAGCAGCAAAAAGTCACGTGTTGTCATGCCCCCTTGTGGGGCATTTCTTGGCGGAGGAGCGTACGAGGAACCCGCAGGGTTCCTGTAAACCTTGGTCCCCCGCAAAAAATTGATTATTATTTTTACATCAAAATTTTATTGTCCTAATAGTATAACCTAGCGTGGTCGAAAATGACGACCGTAACAAAGTTCAAAATTAAACCGCAAACGACCACATCATCGAAGCAGTCAATGCCTCAAGAATTTACATCCAAATATAAGAATTATCAAGACTTTATACGGCAACATCATGTCGATAAAGACGATAAGACCACGCAAATCACCAACACACGTATTGGTGATCCCGATGGTGGTCATGCCGGTGGCAAATATTACATCTCCAACCTGGAATATTCCGAATTCTTAGATCTATATTATCGTGACGTAGTATCGAAAGGATTGCCCGAATTTCTCACAGAAAAACAGCTGGAAACCAGTGGACCGATTGTTGTAGATATTGACCTCAGATATACGTATGAAACCGAAGAAAAACAATACAAAAAAGCACACATAGACGACGTCGTTCAAATATATTTAGAACAATTGAAGCACATCTATATTTTTGATAATCGAGTCAATTTTCCCATATATGTGTTTGAAAAACAGTCGGTCAACCGACTCAAAGAAAAAAATATCACGAAAGACGGGCTACATATCATCATTGGCATCCAAGCCGACCGCATTACCCAAACCATCTTACGTGAACGCGTCCTCGCAGAAATGCCCGCCTCCGAATTGTGGTCTGCGATTCCTATCACAAATGGATGGACCGACGTCTTCGACGAAGGTATCAGCAAGGGGTGCGTGAATTGGCAATTGTATGGGTCCCGCAAACCCAAACACGAACCCTACAAACTCACACATTATTACGAGATCGAGTACGATGCCGATGATGGCGAAATGATTTGTACGGATCTCCACGTGAAAAAATTCGACATGGACCGCGATTTCAAGAAATTGTCGGTTCGTTACCGCGACCACATATCACTCATTTTCACTGTGGAATTCGACCAAATTCACGAAAACGCCGAATCTAGCCACGCTTCCCACAACAAAAAAGCATTTGTACGTATTGGTTCTAATCCTCTCTTAAATTCGACGGCGGTCATCAAGAACACACTTCAAATACGCACGAAAGAACAACTGGAACAAGCAGTCCAACAACTCGTGGAACAGATGGTCGCAAACAAGGAATACGATTTGGTCGAGACCTTCGATTTTACGATGACCTTGCCGCCACCCTATTACGAGACGGGGTCTTATGACAAATGGTTAAAGGTAGGTATGGCATTATGTAACACTCATCAAAAGCTGTTTCTGGCATGGGTCGCATTCAGCGCTAAGGCGAAAAATTTCCAGTTTCACGGTATTGACGAAATGTACGAGAAATGGATGGGATTCGAAACGGGCAACGAGACGGGCCTAACCCGCCGTTCGATCCTGTATTGGTCGAAAGCCGACGCACCAACCGAATACGAAAATGTCTGTAAAAAGTGCATCGATTACCATATTGACCAGGTGTTTCAGATGTCCATTATCAACGGGAAATCGGAAAAGGGTATTGGGTCGGGTGACGCGGACATTGCGTACATTCTGAAACAGATGTACAAAGACGAATTTATCTGTGCTAGTGTGAGGTACGACAAATGGTACCGGTTCTCGAATCACCGATGGGTCGAAGATGAGTGTGGCACGACCCTCCGTCGCCGTATTTCCGAGCAATTACGTGAGATGTTCCGCAAAAAATCCGACAATTTCGTGTTGAGAAAAATTGCGCGCCCACCACCTCCAACCGACGAAAAAGGTAGCAACCCATCAGAAGAGCGCACGAGCAAAATCATGGAGATTGTAGTAAAACTGTCGCAGACCAGCCACAAGGACCACATTTTGAAGGAGGCGAGGGAACTCTTTTATGACAACGAAATCAAATTCTTGGATCTCTTGGACAGCAACCCCTATTTGATGTGTTTCAAAAACGGGGTATGGGATTTCAAAGAGAAGGTGTTTCGGGCGGGTAGAGCGGAGGATTATATTTCGAAATCTACCAACATGGAATACCGAAAATTGGATCGCAATCGCGAT
>Ga0194055_10001035_pt1 | contig 22679 bp, 20 predicted proteins | sample SepL449m_MetaG_FD_155482 | JGI IMG/M metagenome (GOLD analysis project Ga0194055, IMG submission 155482) | Anoxic zone freshwater microbial communities from boreal shield lake in IISD Experimental Lakes Area, Ontario, Canada - Sep2016-L442-9m | ecosystem: Environmental > Aquatic > Freshwater >... | reverse complement strand
GTGCGAGCAAATTACGACCAGGGCAGGTCGTGACGGCGAGGTCAGAATCAGCGGAGATCACCGGAACCGTGGCCACCTGCCCGGCCTTGAATCGCGAAGTTCCACCACTGGCGTCGCTGGTGAGTTGTTCAGTGGTCAGCGGATTACGACCGTACGGCGCCAACTTCCAGGCCATCACCCGAGCGATCGACGCAACCATCGCTTCTCCGGTAGCCGCTGGAAGCGGATTCACTTCGAAGTCGCCCATCGCCGCAACACCCACGGTCTCGCGGTTGAAGCCGAGCGCGTGATCGCCAATCACGGCTTTGTCCATGCCGCCAGCACGGCCCTCAAAAACGCGTCCGTAACTGTCGACCATGGCGTTCCACACGATGTCGGAATACCCGGGGCCACCCTTGGCTATGGGGGTCGTGTACCAGTCGTAAAGCGCGCGAATGAATTGGTAGGCCTCGGCCTGCGTGTAGGTGGTCCAGCCCAAGGTGTGGTGCAACACGCCGACCTTAAGCGTCGAGCTATAGGCGGGAGTTCCGGTGCGACGAGTTTCGTCTGCACCCCACTGCGCGCGCGTGATGATGGCCGGCGCGGCGACGCTGCGAGTGATGGGAGCGGATGCCGAGTCGGCGGGAGCAGCCGGCGAGTTGATGGCCACCAGTTGCACGTCGATGGGGGCGATGCCAGAAGTATTTCGAATTGTCACACGCACGGCAGTCGCCGCATGAGTCACGAGCGGCTCGACCGCGGTGCGACCATCGCGTGGGTCACCTTCAACACCGAGTTCGTAGGCGTTCCCCCAGACACCGGTTTCAAGGGCACTGACCTCAACGTGCGTGCCTGCCTGCGCCGCGCCCGCCCACGACACTCCCAGCACGGTGGCCGAGTTCACCGCGACATCACCCGAGGTGAACACGGTGCGCAGGGCGGTCGAGTTCGTCGCGAGGGTACGCACTGAGTGGTTCGACAGCGAGAGCGTACTGCTTTGCGGAGATACCGGACTGGCCACCGAAGCTTTCACTGTTCCGGCGTATGAGGGGGACGCGAGGGCAAGAACGGCCCCAGCGGCGGCCATGACCGCCACGATTGACGCGGTGCGTCTCATTTCCAACCCTCCGCTCCTCGGCATGACTGACGAGGGGTGTAAAACCCCACATATGATTCGTCGGCGGGTTCGGGGCCACCTTGAGCACCCGGCAAGGAATAGTTTCTCAGTGCTCCCGAGGTCCTGTCACGAATCCGATTCCCCAAGACCAGTGCATCACGACATAGGCCACGGGAAGTTCGACATGCGCCCGTATGGGCAGTCCCCGGCCCAGAATGGCCCCTCCTGCAGTCACGGCCGCCGCGTAGCCCACCGGCACGAGGAATCCCGCTAGGAGCCAGCGTGAGCCGGTCGCGGCCCCCACGACCCCCGTGACTGTTCCTGCGGTCACGGCCGCCACCATGGCCGGCGGCGCGAGGTAGCGCAGGCTGCCGGGCAAACGGCGCGTCTCCGGGTGGCGGCGCATGACGACGCGTCGCCATTGTCCGTATTGTCGGTATTGCCGTGCGAGGGCGGCAACCGAAGACCGCGGTCGGTACACCACGCGCATCGCGGGAGTGAACCACACCACACCGCCCGAATTCCGGATCCGGTGATTCATCTCCCAGTCCTGCGCGCGCACCATCGACTCGTCGTAGCCGCCCACCCGCTCAAGTGCCGACCGACGGAAGACCCCTAGGTACACCGTGGGCGCCTCGCCCTCTTGGCCCCCGATATGAAACGGCGCTCCCCCGACACCGAGTGCGGTAGTCATCGCGCGAGCGACCGCCTGCTCGAAATCGGTGACCCCTTCTGCCGCCATGATGCCGCCGACATTGTCGGCACCCGTGCGTTCGAGAGTCTCGACCGCGGTGCGCACATAGTCGGCGGGCAAGAGCGCGTGTCCGTCACATCGCACGATGATGTCGGCCGACGAGGCGGCAATGGCGAGGTTGAGACCGGCCGGCGTAGCGCCCGTGGGATTGGACACAACACGGATGCGAGCATCGCCTTGAGCCAACTCGCGCGCGATCTCATCGGTGGCGTCGCTTGACGGGCCCAGTGCCAGCACTGCTTCCAGCGAGCCGTCGTACTGCTGGGCAAGTAGTTGCTCCACCGCTTCACGCAGGTGCCGCTCCTCATTGAGGATCGGCACCACAATCGACACCGCTGGCCACTCACGCATGGTCACTCACCCTAGCGACGCGGGCCGGGTGACAGTCGACGCATGGCCCAGCCCCAGTACCCCTCGAGCACGGTGTTGGCGATGGCGGGCACGCTTTGACCAAACGCCGGCGGCGGGTCAACGCGAGCGCTGAGCTTGGGCAGAATCTGCGAATCTGGAATGCGGCGGGCCTTCGCAACCCGGATGCGCCGTTCGGCGAGGTACTCGCGGTGTTGCCACACCCACTTCCACGCAGCGACCTTCGAACCACCCCACCCTTGAACAGATGCGGGCACGATCGAGCCAAGTTCGACGGCCGCCAACATCGGATACACGTAACGGCGCGTACGCGGTTCGTAGAGGGTTAACGCGTTGATGAGTCGACCTCGCTCAAGCAGAAACCACTTCGACGGATTGCGCCCAAACTCGTAGTGATGCAGGCTCACCGCGGCGGGCTCAAAACGCACCGTGCGACCCGATTGCCAGGTGCGAATCGATAAGTCGACGTCCTCGCCGTAGGCAAAGTACTCGGCGTCGAATCCCCCGAGTTCATCCCACACCGTGCGTCGCACAGCGAAGGTGGCGCCGGAAATGCACGTGACTTCACCGGCCACGGCATGGTCGGCCGCAGGCTCTCCCATTGAGCCGGCCCAGGTGTACCCGAGATAGTGCATCGGGTTTCCTGCGGCATTCACCAGTTCGGGGCGATCTCCCAGTCGCACCGAGGCCGTGACGAGACCGACCGATTCGTCGCGCAACACCGCTGCCAGTGCCTCGAGCGCCCCCGGTTCGAGCACGGCAGCGGAATTGACGAAGACCACGACGAGTGAATCCGTGTGCCGCACCCCTTCGTTGCATCCCTCCGCAAATCCGAGGTTGTCATGAGGTCGCACGACGCGAAGCCGAGCATCGATGGGCAGGTCATCGCAGCCCGAACCTTCAACTCCGTTGTCGACGAGCACGCACTCGCGGAGTACCTCGCCCTGAGTGAGGATCGCCGCGATGCACTGCGCGAGCCACGGTTCATGGCCATACCCAAGAACCACCACTGCCACGGTCGCCGGATCACCAGGCCGCATCAGGGCTCCGGCGGCGGTTCGTTCTGCGGTGGTCGCGCCACGGGGGGAGGAGTTCCATCAATGCGCGCACGCAGCAATGCGAGTTCCTCGGCGAGGCGTTGAGACTCATCTTCAAGCCGCCCCACTTCCAAACTCAACTGAAGACTGACGAAGAGCAGCACCACTCCCCCGGCGAAGAACACCAGATTCGATGGAACACCGAATCCGAGAGTGGAGGAGAACCAGAAAAGAATCGAGGGAAAGACAGCGAGCAGTAGCACCACTGTTCCGACCAGAAGCCACAGCGCTGCGTACTTCTCGCGAAGCCGACCACGTCGCAACAATTCGAGAATGAGCAACATCAACAGCAAGCCGAGAACGACGGCTAACGGACTTCGGGCCGCGGACATCACGCCACCCACTCACTCGAGGGCATCGGCGGGCGCCGGCGCACCACCGCAAGAAGAAGGACGAGAGAGGCCCTGAGCAAATAGGCCGTCGCTCGCAACGGACTCTGACTTGGTTGTCCGGCCGCACGGGGACGCATCGCAACGGGAACCTGCGCGATGCGCAGGCCCGCCTTGTGTGCGAGCACCAGCGACTCAACGGTGTCGCCGAGATACTCCTGCGGATAGTCGCGAGCAAACAGTGGCAACGCCGCGGGTCCGGTGGCGCGGAAACCGGAGGTGACATCGGTGAGTCGAGTTCCGGTGATGCGGCTGAGCACTGCGGCCAGTCCACGCATCGCCCAGCGCCGCGGTCCGCGAACTTGGTACTCGCCTTCGCCGGCGAAACGCGCACCAATGACGATGTCGGCATCGCTCAGGGCCGCGAGTAACGCCGACACAGCAGCCGGGTCGTGCTGCCCGTCGGCATCGACCTGCACCACCGCATCGAAGTTGTTGCGCAGTGCGTAGAGGAATCCGGTGCGCATCGCGCCGCCGACTCCGACGTTGAACGGAACCGACACCACAGTGGCCCCTGCGTGCGCTGCCTCAGCTGCGGTGCCGTCGTGCGATCCGTCGTTGACAACCAGCACCGGCCAGTGGGGCTCATGAGTGGCCAGTTCCATGAGCACCGGGCCAATGACGCCGGCCTCATTGAATGCCGGAACCACGATGAGCGGTCGCTCAGGGAGAGCGGAACTCGGGGTCGGCACCGCCCCAGTCTACGAGTACGCAGGAAATCCGACGCCCAAGAATGTGATCTGGCTCACATCATGAGGAGGGTCGCCCGCGTGGACTCTCATTCGACCCACGTGTGGTCGCTCTGCCTCGGGCACAATGGGAAGGACGCGCTCGTTGAGCAGTGGATGTGCGGGCAGCGCCCTCCGGCCGAAGGATGCGCGTGACGCGGAGGGAGGCGAACGATGACGGACCAGACACCACCGGAACCACCGGCGGAATCCGACGTGACCGACGCCACACCTGCCGATGTCACTGACCCCATCGTTCCTCGCCGCAAGATCGGCCGCACCGTCACGGCGGGAGTCGCCGGACTGGTTCTCCTGACATCCACGGTCGGTTACGCCGCCGTCAGCCGCTACACGGGCGAAGTTCGTCACGTCGATGTGTTCAGCACCTTGAGCGACACGCAGCGACCTGCCGATGCTCCAGGAACCAACCTGCTTCTCGTCGGCACCGACCAACGCACCGGCCTGACCAAAGCCGAACTGAAGGCACTGCACGTGGGCACCGGAAACTACGGACCGCCGCGCACGGACACCGTGATGTTGATGCACATCTCTGCCGACCAAAACTCCGTCTCCGTCGTGAGCCTCCTACGTGACTCATACGTGACAATTCCTTCGTACACCGATTCCAAAGGGGTCTCGTACACCGAACGCAAGAACAAACTCAACGCCGCATACGAAATTGGGGGCGCGCCCCTCTTGGTGCGCACCGTCGAAGACGCAACCGGCGTGCGAATCGATCACTTCGTCGAAATGAACTTCGCCGGCTTTCTCTCGATGGTCGACGCCCTCGGCGGTGTACCGGTCTGTGTGAACAAGGCCACCGTCGACAAGGCTTCAGGCTTAAATCTCCCCGCCGGAACGTCGATGGTTACGGGCAAACAGGCGCTTGCCTACGTGCGAGCACGCAAGATTGATTCCGACATCGGCCGAGCATCACGCCAACAGAAGTTCATCGCGTCGATAGTGCAGAAAGCGACGAGCTCCGGAACGTTGCTGAACCCCTTGGCCCTGAACGCATTCCTTGACGCCGCGACCTCCAGTGTCACGACCGACAACGAATTCGACCGCGACGGCATGTTGGCGCTCGGAAATCGCCTGCGTTCGATCAACGCCAGTGACATCGTGTTCCTCACAGTTCCCATCGCCAAGGGTGACTATCGAGTCGACATCGGCAAGACCAAGAACCAATCAACGGTGCTCTGGAGTCCCGACGCAAAGGACCTGTTCAGCCGAATCAATGCCGACATGTCACTGACTGGCAAGCCCGCGGAGTCCGACGCCGTGACAGCCGTGCGCATCGCACCGTCGCGGGTGCGAGTGAAGGTCTACAACGCGACGGCGACTTCCGGACTCGGTCGTCGAGTGGCCGACGATCTGGTCAAGGCGGGCTACACCGTTGTCGGACAGCCGCAGAACGCAAAGGCCAACGATGCCGCGACCACCGTGATTCAGTACGACCCCGCGTTCGACCAGTCGCTCAAGACATTACGCGCGGCATTCCCCAACGCTGCAGTCAAGAAGATCAATGGATTGGGTAATACCTTCCTGCTGCAAGTGGGTAGCGACTACAACGGCGTACAGCCAGTCACGGTCTCAGCGACTGCCGCTGGCCCCAGCACCGCAATCAACTCCCCCACCAAGGTACATACCGCTGCCGATTCGATTTGTGGATGAGGTCATGAGCGACAACACAACGCCTTCTACGGCAGGTGGCGACTACACCGAGCGCCTGCAAACCCTCGAGTCCGCTCGATGGAAACAGGTTCTCGATGTACAGCGGCCCTATCGCTGGAACATGCGCAGGCTCACGCTAGGCCGCACTCTCGAAGTGGGCTGCGGTATCGGTCGTGTTCTGTCGTTTCTCGACGACGGCGTTGGCGTCGACCACAACACTCAATCCATCGCTGTTGCCCGTGAACGCGGCTACACAGCGTGGACCACCGATGAGTGGCCCTCGTGCCCCGACGCGGTGCTGGCCAGCTTTGACTCACTTGTGCTGGCACACGTGATTGAACACGTCGACGAATCAACGGGCGACGCCATCATCACCGACTACCTTCCCTATCTGAAACCGTCCGCGCGCCTGGTGCTCATTTGCCCGCAAGAGCGCGGCTACGCCAGCGATGCCACGCACGTTCGATTCCTCGACCTCGCCGACCTCGATGCCACAGCTCGCAGGGCCGGCTTCATCCCCACACGATCGTCATCGTTTCCGTTCCCCAGATCAGCCGGTCGAGTCTTCGCCTACAACGAATTCGTGATGGTCGCGGCCCGCTGACGGCACAGTGGCTGGTGTGACCAATTCACGCCTACGTCTCGCGCTTTTCCCACTTGCCGCTCTTGCGCTGGCCGGCTGCGGTCGCCTCGATGAGTTGACCACGACCACCACGCCCGACGAGTGGTGTCGCGATCGACCCTGTGTCGACATTGGCGGCACCGTCTTGAACGAGCCGTCCAGCACAGTGCTCGTCTTCGCACTCGCCGCACTATGGGTTGCTAGCGGCATCTACTTCTTAGTGACTGCCCGCTCGCAACGGTCACGTCAGTGGCTCGGCGGAGCACTCATTCTGGGCGGGGTCGGTGCCGCCCAAGCCGGAGTTTCGTACCAGGCATTCAGCTACGCGCTCAAGTGCGCCGGGCGCGATGTCTGTCTGCTCACCAATGGTTGGGAAGTCGGTTACAGCATCACCCAGGCGCTGAGTGTAAGCGCCATGCTCGTTGCGGTCGCGTACGCGTGCAGTAGCGGAAAGTTGAGGCGCGGGTTGTGTTGGTACGCGGTAATCAACGCCGGCGTCTACCTCGTGGTGTCCCTGATGGGTGTGATGTTGCCGAGTCGCACACTGCTGTCGTTCGAAGTGCTGATGCTTTTCGCACTACCGGGCATCGTCATCGTGATTATCGTGGCGGGGCGAAGATACCGTGCCACACACGAGGCACTCGATCGTTCACTCGTGCTGGCCGCTGTTCTGCTGGTGATCGTGCAGGTTGCCTACTTCGCCTACTACGCAGCCGGCGTCACTGCAATTCTCTGGAAGGACGGCGCCGGAATCTACTTCTCCGAAAACGACGTATTGCACGTGGGAATGATCCTGTGGCTGGGGTACGTCGTGTTCGTCGTTGGGAAGCACCTACGGGATTTTCAGCACGAGTCGGTAACTCAGTAAGGCGCGTTCACCCCACAATTGCGTCGATACTTGCGTCGATGCGTCGTGCTGCCTCAATGTCCAGTGTGCTGAGTCCATCGACATCATGTGTTGTCATCGCGAGTCGCACGGTGCGCCACCGAATATCAATGTCGGGGTGGTGGTTCAACTCCTCCGCGATGAGTGCAATCTCATCGACTGCTCGGATGGCATCGGTGAACGTCGGAAAGGCGGTGACGCGTTCAATGACCTCACCGTCACGTATCCATTGCGGCAGCGATCCCAATTCGTGATCAGCCTCTAATCCATCCAGTTTACGGGGTAGGGCCACTGTTACGCCTTCCTTCATATCGGTCGCGAATTCCTTCATATCGGTCGTGAAATCCTTCTTCGAGGTCGCGACTGACGGCCTCGGCACTCTCTCAGCCCGTCATCTTTTCAGACACCGTAGTAGCACGGTAGTGCCGCCTGACGGGATGACTAAACTTATCCTCCTATGCCCACCTGTGACGAGAAAGCCCGGTCGATGCCAGCCACGTACCCGCGACATCCTTTTGTCAACGCCCCATGAAAACTCCTCCAATACCTGCCTCGTTCTTCGGCATCGTTCTGGGTCTGGTCGGACTCGGTGACTGCTGGCGAGTCGCGAACCACGCCTGGGCATTACCCAAAGCCGTCGGAGAAATCATCATGATCACCGGCTTTGTGGTGTGGGTCGTGCTAATGCTGCTTTACCTCGCGAAATGGGCGTGGCATCGCGACGAGGCACTGGCCGAATGGCGCCACCCCGTTCAGAGTTGCTTCATTGGGCTGACCGGCGTGGCCACCATTCTCGCCGGAATCGCGATCGCTCCCTACGCACACACGTTCGCCACAGCGTTGTTCATCATTGGCACGGTGGTGCAGTTGGCATACGGGATTCGGTTCACCAGCAACTTCTGGATGGGGGAACGCGACGAAAAGACGTTGAGTCCCGCGCTGTACCTACCCACCGTTGCGGGAAACTTTGTCAGCGCGTTCGGAGCCGGCTACTTCGGATACCCCGAACTCGGAGTGCTCTTTCTCGGCGCCGGAGTGCTGTCGTGGCTAGCCCTTGAGTCGATCATCACTCATCGCCTCGCCACCGTGTCGGCACTGCCCCTGCCGTTGCGACCCGCGATGGGCATCATGCTGGCGCCTCCCGTTGTCGGCTGTATCGGATACCTGTTCGTGACAGGCGGACTCGACGGGCCGCCACCCGACCTCGCCGCTCTCGCGCTGTTTGGCTATGGCCTGCTGATGTTTCTGATCTTGATTCGACTACTGCCCTGGGTGATGAAGCAGCCGTTCACCGCGTCGTACTGGGCCTTCAGTTTCGGAATCACTGCGATCGCATTCGACGCGATCGTCTTTGTCATCCGAGGCGCCCACGGACCGATGGAGAGCCTGGCGGTCGTATTGTTTGTCGTGGCCAACCTCGCTTTGATCGCAATCATCGCCGGTACCGTGCGGCTGCTTGTCACACGCTCGCTCATGCCTGCGCCGTTGGTTCGTGTCGCACTGCCGTCAGATGAAAACACCCACGCACCCGCTTAATCACTTTCACATCGAGAATCGGAGACGCTCATGGCGATGCTGGCATTTGGAAATCCTCACGAGCGACGCGGCCTTGTCGCTGTCATGCGGATGGTCGCTACCGCCAATGGCACTCGACCCTTTGACGGCGACCGCGCTGATCTAGTGCGCATGTTCGCCGGACTCGAATCGTGCGCGGGCTGCCACGGATTCGAGGAATCCATCGATTTCTCCGACCTTGTCGGCGATGCCGAACCATGGCCCGATGTTGAAACTGGCATCGCTGAGATCAAGGCGTGCCTCCCCACTCAGCAACAAGCCCTCGAAGCGGTACATGCCGGAGTACTTGTGGCGCTGTACTCGATTGAGCAAGACCCCGAGGGGCTCGACGCAGCGCGCTGGATCAGCAAGCAACTGGGCGCCAGTGACTCCATGGTTCGCGCAGTCACACTTACTGCCGGTCAGCATTCGAAGGCAGCACAGGCCGATGTCTTCCGACGATTCATGTCCAAGCGCATCAACGTCGACATCAATGAGGTGCGCAAGTTCGCCGCACGAAAAGATCTCGGTGGCCTGAGCAACGTCGCGATGATTGAGGACTACCACCGTCGACTCGACAAGGCACCTGACGGCTCACTTGGCTATGAGATGCGCCGCTTCTATAGCGATGCACCCTTCGACATACCCGGCACCCCGGGCACTCCGCTGCCGGTGCAGTTCCTCGGCTCACATGACGTGCACCACGTGTTGGCCGGTTACGACACCATGGCACATGGTGAGGTGTACACCGCCGTGTTCAACGCGGGCAACTCAGCTGCCGGTATCGGGTGGCTCTCCGTGGTACTGCTGCAGTGGCACCAGGGAATCAAGATCGGTGTCTTCAACCCCGCTCACGCCCACCTTGACCCGCAGTTGGTGGCCGACGCAGCTCAACGTGGTGCTGCGACCCATGTCGATGTCTATAGCGCGGGCTGGGATTGGGTTTCGCTTCTCGATCAGCCTCTCGATGAGGTGCGCGGTTCATTGGGAGTACCAGTCGGCGGAAATGTGCCCCCGGGCGCGACCTGGAACCCCGTTTCGGAATGAATCGGCCAGCGCGCCCCATACTTGGCAGATGGACCGCGTGAAGGTACTCGTCGTCGAGGATGAGCCGCTCTACCGCGAACTGCTTGTTCACGCCCTCGTCAACCGCATTCCCGGAGTCGTTGTCGTCGGTGACTGTGCCACCGCTGAAGAGGCTCTCGCCGCAACCGGACCCGACGATGTCGACGTCCTGTTGACCGACATCGACCTCGGAAGCGGCATGACCGGCACACAATTGGGCATTGAGTTACGCCGTCGCACCACAACACGCGGCGTCGTCTTGCTGTCGAATCTGGCCCTGCCGGGGGTACTGACCACGCTCCCGCCCGAGATTCAAGGCGGCTGGTCGTACTTACTGAAGACCAGTGTTTCTGACATCGATCAACTGGGTCGAGCCATTGAGGCGGCCTCAGCCGGTGAAGTGATCATCGACGACGCGCTCGTTGACGACCTCGTGGTATCAACTACTGGCCCTCTGGGTGAACTCACTCCCCGACAACTTGATGTGCTGTCGAGAATGGCCCGAGGCTGGTCGAACCGCCGGATCGCCGATGACCTCCAGATCACTGTGCGCACCGTCGAGTCCGTAGCCTCCGACATCATTACGGCGCTTCGCATCGGCAATGCCGACGACGGGCTCAACCCACGGGTAGCAGCCGTCGTGATGTACGTGCAAAACACGAGTCCCCGCAATAGCCGCCGATTGAGTTGAGCTGATGCGTGCACGTTGGCTAGAGAATGTCTGGCCCGGCCTCGCCATTACTCTGCTGGCGTGTCTGGTCAGGCTGCTGACTCCCGGAGTCTCACCTGACGCGGGTGCCGTCCTAGTGTCATTCGCTTTCATGGCGTTGGTGGTTGCTGCCATCGCCAGCCTGGGCATCTGGATGGCGCCGCAACACCAGGCCACGATGGGTCGCTTGACCGTAGGGCTTGGAACTTTCGTCGGCTCGTGGGCGATGCTGACGAGCCTAAGTTCACGGGAATTGATCGGAGCCGACTTTTCCCTGTGGCTCTTGCTCTCGGTCGGCCTCACACTTGCGGCTCTCGCCGCGCACGCAATCGGCAACGACACGTTGCGTAGCTGGCAACACGCGCGGTTAGTCAACCGTCAACTTCAAATATCTCTCGATCAAGAGTCGGGCCTGAACGCGCTTCTGCTTTCTGCCCAGCAGGATCGATTTGAGAACTACGCGCAGGTACTTCAAGTTCAGGTTCAAGAGCCACTCAATCGAATACACGATCAACAAGCCGATCTCACCGATGCTGAACTTGCTGATGCGTTGAACGCATTCCTCAGCAACGTGATGCGACCACTGGCCCACTTGCTCCATCCAGTATCTGTTCGAGCGGGGCTCATCCCTGCACTTTCGGCACTTGGCCCCACCTTCATCGTTCGCGCCGCACCCGACATCGTCGATGAAGATGCACGCGGCGTACTCCTCGACGAGCACGTCCGGCATCAGGCCTACCGCTGGCTTCGGCATCTCGAGCCGGCCGAATCGCATCTTGAGGTTGAGTTCGCCCGCGACGGCGCAACCCTTGTGATCGCACCATCGGCGGCGGCATCGCGCAGGCCACTCGACACGATTCAGCGAGTGGCTGGGCTGCACCTCGGCCCCGAGGGCGAACTGCGAGCACCACTGCGAGGCACACCGGCCACAATCGTCATCGACGCCAAGGAGCAATTCACCCGCGTCGGCCAGCCCTCCCGTCGCCGTTTCCCCTCAATCTCGTCCTCACCGGTGGTGAGTGTCGGTCTTACCGCGATCGTCGCTCTCGTGACACTTCCCGCTCAGGCATACATCGTGGGGTTCAGTATTGGCGTTCCTCAAGCGATCGCAGTGTCGCTGAGCGCGCTTCTCCCTGTCCTGACTGCCGCACTACTTCAACTCGCCCCTGTGCCGGTGGCGCAAGTGAAAGCAGCGTGGTGGACAGTCGCCTGTTGGTGCGCAATTGGGTTCGTTTCGGCAGGAGCGTCCATCGCCACACTCCTGCTGTTCTCAGACGTGGGCTTCACTGCCGTGGCGGCCAGTTCAATCCTGCTTCGAAGCCTGATGCGATATGGCGTCGGCGGACTTACGTTTCAACTCGCACGCGGCTACGCCGCTCAAGCAGAAAGCGACACGAATCAACTTCGAGTGTCGCTGGAGGCGCAGCACACCGAGCGGATTCGACTTCTTGAAGAGGCGGATTTCACCGATCGAATGATCTCCGAGAGCCTCCACCGTTCCGTGCAGGGACGACTATCGGCCGTCGTGCTTCTACTTCGGCTTCAAAGGCGCCCCGAAGCGGTCACCGAATTCGAAGGCGTGCGCACCATCACCTTGCCGATCCTGCTCAATCGCCTCATGCATCCCGGGCTTAGTGGCGACTCTCCCAGTGCGCGTACTCCAGCACGCCTCCTCGGAATCGAACTCGACGATCACGTTGACTGGTCGGAAGTTGGTCGCCGTTGGCCAACACTTTCAACTGATCTCAAGCGAGTGATTGATGAGTGCCTTGTCAATGCTCAGCGCCACGGGGCAGCAACTCACATGACAGTGTCGGCAACATTCGATTCCGATTACCTCACGCTGGTCTGCGTCGACGACGGCACCAAAGCCGAGTCCTCCCAGCGCGCCGGGCTTGGCTCACATATTTTCGACGAGGTATCGCTCCGACACGATGGCACATGGGAGTTGACTCGAAGCGCGAGTGGCGCTGAGTTCAGCCTGACTGTCGCAACCAACTGACAGGTTTTAGTAGCGAAGCCGGTGTCCTTCCGACACCGTGGGTTTCAGTCGAAGATCGAGCGCTTCGGCTCCCGCAGTCTCACCATTCCAACCGGTGACGGCCGCCCGAATCGCTGCTGCATCAACGACGAACCCACGTTCTGCCGCAATGCTCACTGCTCGGCTCATGCTGGGAGCCGATGCGATCGCTTCGGCGAACTCGGCGTCCATCGCGTAGAGATCGGCGAAGGCCCGCCGAACCTCATCGTCACTCATCACTACCCTCTCGACATTGGCTCATGGCGTGGTCTGTCACCGATAGTGCGACTTACCAGGTGCAGACCACGCCATCGCTTCAGAACTACATGCCTAGTTGCCGCTGGCCGAATCTAGGATGAGTGCATAGAAGGCCTGGGTTGCCAAACGCGACTCCTCTTGTGGTATCCAATATGTGCGAGGTAGCGGACGGCGCAGTTCGTTAGGAATCAGATCGCGTCGAAGTGCCAGTAGAGCATCGCGGGCAGCACGTGACGACGGAGTGCTGTCGAGTTCGAGTTGCCCCCCGCGAGTTGAGTAGTCGTAGTACTCAGTCTCTGCACCTTGCGGGTCGATCTTCACGTCGGTGCCGTTCCAGAATGAGTAGAGACTGAACTTGCCCTTGGGTGTGACCACGCCCGTCAGGTGCCATGGCGAGTTCGAGAAGTTGCCCTGTGGCGCGACGACTTCGTCATTGGAGTGCATCGCGTAACGACGTCCGGGTGCCTTAGCAGAACGAAGCATCGGCACCATGTCATGCCGCGTTCCGTAGATGGTCTTCAGCTCGCCCTTCATCCAACTCGTGCTTCCACCGTGAACAAGACTCGTAATCAACGGAGTCATGTCGACGTGTGAGGTCAATCCGGTACGGATGGTATCGACATCGCCGGTGAATTGTCCGGTGGGATCGAACACGATGAGCGGCACCCGAACGGCCTCGTCGTAGAACGTTCCGGTTTTTCCAGACACGAGGCCGTGCGCACCACCGAAATCACCGTGGTCGGAGGTGAAAATGACGATTGTGTTGTCGGCAACGGCGGGAGGCATCGCATTGAGAACAGCGCCAATCCGCACGTCGATGATTTCCATAATCTGCGTGTAGCAGTCAAGTGATCGTTGCCAGTAGCTGTACGGAGCAATTCCGACGCCCCTGATGGGTAACGGATACTCGGGGTTTTGTGGGTACTGGACGACGCTGAATTCAGTTTCGGTGGAAACATCCGAGACGCCACCCCAAGCCGAGGCCTGAAACCAGCGTGCCACCGCCTGATAGGAGGGCTTGTTAGCCTGCAGGGTCGCCAGCGACTCCCAGTTGTCCGGAATGGTCGGATAGCCATACGACGGCGGCGATTTGAGGACATTGTCGGCCCAGTTAACAGCGCTGGCAGAGGGCAGCGTTGCGAAGGCTTGGTACTGCTGCAGCCCAGTCGGGTTCTTGCTCGAGTCCGCAAACAACCCGGCGAAAGTTTCGAACTCGGTTCCCGCCGGGAAAAATTCCTTGTCGTGCGGGTTCACGAAGCCGACAGTGAGACACCACGGCTGGTCGGTCGGCTTTGTCGCGTTGAGCCAGCTCACCGCCTGGTCTTTCACATCGTTGTCACTGAGGTATCCCGAGGGGCCGCCGTAGGTTCCCTGCAGGTTGTATCCGGTTGGATCGGGGCTTGTCATTCCTTCGAACCCGTACTGTTCGAGACTGTTGGCGGTGCCTGGTTGCGTCGAGTGAGGAAGTGACAAGTGCCACTTGCCGATGTACGGCGTCTTGTACCCGGCCAGCCGAACCAGTTTCCCGAACGTTGGCACACGGCGGTTGAGCACCGGCGACGACGAGGTGGTGGAGGTGGGATCGTCGATGATCGTTGTGGTGAACCACGACTGCTGGCTGTAGAGGCCGGTGAAGAACACACCGCGCGAGGGTGAGCAGTCGTTAGATGCGCTGTGGTGCTGCGAGAACTTCACGCCCCTCTGCCACAACGTGTAGGTGTTCGGCATAAATGCGGCAAGGAACTCGGCAGCAGAATTGATGCCTGTGGGGAACACCTTGGGGAAGCGAAGCTCGTCGACCATGACCAAAAGAATGTTGGGCTTGCCAGCGTGGGGGTGGCCACCCTTCGAATCCTCCGAAGATTTCGCTGCAACGTTGGCCTGCGATTTCATGCGTGGGGCGGCAATAGCGGCCGCAGCAACAGCTGCTGCACCGACCAAGACTTGCCGGCGGCCTAAACCACCGTCAGGTAATGCGCTCGATTCACTTGGTGTATCGCTTGCATCCTTCATGTTGGTCCCCCTTGGAGTTGTCGCCTCGCAATCACGTCTAGATTTCCATCAGGCGACAGCCGGCACCACCGTGCCAGCACGGGTATTGCTGACGGGATCGAATTCCTTGGCACCCATACAGTTCGATGAGGTAGGGGCATCGCTCTCAGACCCTCACCCGGTCGGGTGAAACCACTTCCACTACCGTGCCAGCACGGTAGTGGCCACTTCCTCAGTCGCTGAGAGTAGTACCGACCACGAATTCGTGGTGTGACTCTCACGATTGGAAATCAAGGACTCATGACTCAGCCACACACGAAGTTTCGGCGAATGCGATGGGCAGTTCCTTCGATCGCACTTGTCGGAGCGTTGGTGATCACGACAGGAGGGCTGAGTTCAGCGGCGCCTGCCACATCGAATTCGCCGTGGTACCCCTCGCTTAGTTCATTTGAGCACTACGACTCAGCTCGTTCGCACGTCTTCTCGCGGGCCTACTTCGGTGGATCTACTTCCGAGAAGAACGCGGTCACCTCGAGCAATTCAGCAACCGACCTGTACCCGTCGGGGTTCAACATGGTCTACAAGGACGCCTCGCACGCCTACATCTTGGGCGGCGGATACGGCCAATTGCCGGGCTCCATTGGCGCCTTCGTCGATCAGGTTGACCCGGTCACGTTGGCATCGGTATGGCACACCCAATTGATGGATATCACCGTAACCCCCGCACTCTGGGATTACCCCGGCGTCATGGGAATGCTCAGCGATGGCAACCTCTACGTGAGTTATAGCCACTACTTGGCCAAAATCGATCCCTCGGATGGCCACGTCATCGCATCCCTTGACCTACCGGTGAACGTCGACGCCGACCCCAACAATGCGGCGTACAACGGATTCAATGCCACCGCAGACGGCCTTCTGGTGTTCAAGTCGGGATACCGGGCCTACGGTTGCACCGAGCAGGGCCCGCCCGCTCTCGCGAAGTGCCCCGCGAACCCCACCGCCGCAACTCCGACAACCATCGGCTGGGTTCCGCCGTCGGAACTTGTCACTGTCGACCCAATCTCAATGACCGTGTTGCATCAGGTGACCCTTCTTCATCCGGCCGGTGCGCGCGCAACCATCACCCGATTCCAAGGCAAGAACTACGCCTATCTCATCGAGGGATTCGGCCCCTGCCAAGGGATTCGCTATGAAGTGGGCAGCGACGGCAGTCTGACACTTGACCCAACCTGGACGGCGCCGGTCACACAGGATGCTGGCCAGACCACGAACACGTCCTTTGTTGCAATGAAGGACTGGGTCGCAACTGCCAACAACTCCTACAAAACGACCGTCCCGATGAGTGTGACTGCGATTAGTCAGGCGGACTCGACCAAGTCGGTGTCGCTCAAGCCATTCGCCAATGACACTCCCGACCCGTGGCTGGTCGCGAACCTTGGTGGAGCAACCAGCATGGTGGGTGCCTCCCTATCATCTGACGCATCGAGCAACCTGTTGTTCGTATTCGACACGGTGCCGCGCAAGCTCGCGGCACTGCGTCTGTCGGTGAATGGGCCTACTCCGAAGTTGACCACCGTGTGGAAGAAGACCCAGACCACAACCGAATTCACCATGCTCATCGGTGATGCACACCACCGGGTCTTGGTCTCGACGGATATCCCCGCCAATGAAGTTCCCACCCAGAACGCCAATGGCATGGCGGTGTGGCGTGATGCCGCAACGGGTCGCGAACTCGCCCGTTCAGCCGTCATTCCCACAATGACGCAAGGCTCGATGATCCAGCCGTTCTACAACGGCGACCTCATGTGGGAGGGCCAACTCGGCACTCTCTACAGGCTCAGCCCGCGTAAGGCGCACGAGAAGAACGATAAGCGGAAGTAACGTCGGGAGGGGAGGCTGCTCACGGGTTCAACGGTGGCGGCCTCCCCTTTCGCCGCACTACTTCAATAGATGCTTGGACATCACAATGCGCTGCACCTGGTTGGTGCCTTCGTAGATCTGGGTGATCTTCGCATCACGCATGAAACGTTCAGCGGGGAAGTCACGGGTATAACCGGCACCGCCGAAGACCTGAACGGCATCCGTCGTCACTTCCATTGCCACATCGGATGCGAAGCACTTGGCCGCTGCACCGAAGAACGCTAGGTCGGCGTCTCCACGCTCACTCTTGGCTGCTGCCATGTACACCAGCGACCGCGCTGCTTCGGTCTTCATCGCCATGTCGGCGAGCATGAACTGAATCCCTTGGAACGCACCGATCGCGCGACCGAATTGCTGACGCTCCTTGGCATAGGCCGTCGCCGCGTCGACTGCGGCCTGCGCAATTCCGAGTGCCTGCGCACCAATGGTGATGCGCGTGTGGTCGAGCGTCTTCATGGCAGTTTGGAATCCGGTGCCGGGCGCACCAATGATGCGATCACCAGAAATACGACACGAGTCGAACAGAATCTCGCGCGTGGGTGACCCGTGGATTCCGAGTTTGCGCTCAGGCGGTGCCAGCGAGAAACCCTCATCATCGGCATGCACGACGAATGCGGAGATTCCCTTGGATCCGGCATTGGGATCGGTGACCGCGAGAACCGTGTAGTACTTCGACACTCCTGCGTTACTGATCCAACTCTTCTGTCCGTCGAGTACCCACCCATCGCCGTCAGCCACGGCGCGCGTCTTCATCGACGCGGCGTCGCTTCCGGCTTCGCGCTCACTGAGCGCGTACGAGAACATCGCCTCACCTGAAGCGACCTGCGGCAGATAGCGCTGCAGCAATTCGTCATCGGCCGCGATCATCAACGGCAGTGTTCCGAGTTTGTTCACAGCCGGAATCAGAGACGACGACGCGCATCCGCGCGCCACTTCCTCGATTACCAAACATGCAGCAAGTGCGTCACCACCCTGACCGCCGTATTCCTCAGGAATGTGAATGGCATGAAAGTCGGCCGCTCGTAAGGCCTCGTAGACGTCCCACGGAAACTCGCCGGTCTCATCGATTTCGGCGGCACGAGGCACCACTTTGTCGATTACCAATTCACGAACTGCCTCTCGGAGCATCTGGTGCTCCTCCGACAAAGTGAACGCGTCAAAGTTCGGATTTCCTGCGTTGCCCGCCATCGTGATCCTTCCTCGATTCCTTCCCTCTACCGTAATCGCCCGCGAGCAGTTGCGCTTCCTGCACACGGCACCCCGGTAGCCTGCACAATGTGATCCCTGCCACCGACGAACAAATGCGCGAACTACTTCTGAACAGCACGACGTGGGCGATCGTTGGGCTCAGCGACAATCCGATGAGACCGGCGTGGCACGTGGCCCGCATGCTGAAGTCGAAGGGCAAACGCATCATTGCGGTTCACCCGACTGCCGAATCGGTACATGGCGAGCCTGCAGTTCGCACACTGCAGGAGGCAACCGACCTCGTGGGACACCTCGACGTTGTCGACTGCTTCGTCAATAGCGCCCTCGTAGGGGCCGTTGTCGACGAGGCAATCACCGTCGGCGCATCAGCGGTGTGGATGCAACTGGGAGTCATTGACGAAGCTGCGGCCGACCGCGCCCAAGCGGCGGGCCTCACCGTCGTGATGGATCGATGCCCCGATGAGGAGTGGCCGCGGCTGATCGGTCTCTGACGAATTCAGGATCGGGCTCCCACTCGCTCAAGTACGGTGGCGCCCCCTTGTTCAAAGACAACCCGCCATCCGCCACCGGCCACGAGGTCGTCTGCCGACAGCACGGGACCGCGTTTGAGATACGTGCGTGGTCCCACATAGGCGTACTGCACGCTCCACTGCTCGGCGACCGCCGCCGCTCGCACATCGGTTCGAATGTCAGCCGCGTGGTCGAGTAAATAGGTGCGGTCTCCCCAGCCATCGATCTGATGGGGTGCGACAGCAAAGAGCGGTGGCACTAACTCCAACGCCCACATCCATCCCGAACCGTCGCGCGAGTCATTGAGCACGGAGCCACCCTGCGTCACGTGGTCGGCCAACCACGCGTAGGCCGCTCGTTGATCTGGTCCGGCAAGACTGTTGCGCTCGTACGCAGCATGTGCGACGTCCGATGCCACTACGAGTGATGGAAGGGCAACGACGGCCGCGATGGCCCCGGTGACGACCAACCGGAGTCGGTAGCTGGCCATTCCCGCCGTCACCGTGAGCACTCCCAACGCGGCCAACGGCGCAAGCAACACCAACAGGTTCATCACAAGCCGATCCCACCGGGAGTACCACGGAATGGTGAGGGCATCGATGAACGGCAGTCTCATCGACGACGCGACGACGACCAGCACGCACGCCGCTAGGGCCAGCGCCCATTCAGGAGACCAACGATCGCGCACGGCAACCCAGCAGCCGATACCAGCCAATAGCCACACTGCACCACCCACCACGATGTGCCATGCATTGAGCCCGCCAGCTAGCTGCGGCACCAGATCGCGGTTAGGAATCCCGGTCACGTACGTCAACGCGTTCACGACCGAATCAACGGCAGTCTGGGACGGAATAAGCGACGCCACCGCAACGGCACTCGCACCGCGCCGAATCTGAAGGAGTTGGGGGGCGATGAACGCCAGCAGCACAAACAGGGCAATTGCGAGGGGCAACAGGCTGTCACGAAATCGCTGCTCACGCCGCACTGCCACCGCAACGAGCACCAGCAACCCCAGCAGAACTGCCGATACTGCTTCACTGGAGTGCACCGCAAACAGGCCGACCACGCTGAGTCCCACGACGACCCCAGCCCCACCTGCCGGTGCATCACGCGCAATGCCGCAGATCGCATCGATTGCGATTGCTAGCCCCGCCATTCCGATAATGAAGGGGTAAGCGCCCCAGCTCGCCACGTAGTACGGCATCGCGACGAAACTCACCGAGAAGATTGTGGCGACGATGGCCGCCCCTGGACGAGCCGGAAACAGTCGGCGAGTCAGCACGAACATGCCAAGTGGTAGCAGCACCGCCGCCACCACCACCTCGAATGTGAGAACCGACGCGACCGGGCTGCCACTGATGCGGCTTACGAGCGCGGCCACGAGGTGGATTCCGAACGGGTAGTAGGCGGCGCTCGGACTTCCTGACACCACACTGCCGACGACGACTCGGTCAGGGGTGATCGTTTGTAGCCCCAAGATCTGCGTGGTGAACAGTCCATGGTTTGCACCATCATCGTTGGGCGGCACCAGAGTGAGTCCGCCGGTAGCACTCCACCAGATCGACATGCTCACGACGATCACCACGACTACCGGCAACACATCAATCGCGCGCACAACGAGCGCGGTGGATGGCCACCTTGTGTTCCGTCTCGTCATCACACCGATGGCCAGACACAGCAACGCAATTGCGTAGGCAGGAATCACGACGGTGACCGGCCCAACCGGCTTTCCAAGAACCTCAAGGACAACGGCTACTGACATCAGGAGGCCATAGCCGACAATCGGCGCAAGCGCCACGTTACGAAGCAGCCCAGCGTTGCGGCGCAGACCAACGGTGACAAGCAGACCGGGCATCAATCCGACCACCACCCACGCTCCAACGAGCGCCAGCAGTTCGCTCGGGGTCACGACGACTGCGGCGCGTTCCCGCTGCGCGGCAAGCGCTCGCCCTTTGCCCGCGCCACATCGCCGAGGGCAACTTGGAATGCGCGCATGCGCTCACGAAGTGCAGCACCCTCCTCAGTGTCGGCCGACGCCAAAATACGCACTGCGAGCAGGCCCGCGTTGCGCGCGCCCCCCACTGCCACGGTTGCTACCGGCACACCCGAGGGCATTTGCACGATCGAGAGAAGCGAGTCGAGTCCGTCAAGCTGCGCCAGCGGCACCGGCACGCCGATGACGGGAAGTGGAGTGACGCTCGCGAGCATTCCAGGAAGATGCGCTGCGCCACCAGCACCGGCAATGATGACCCGCAATCCTCGAGCCTCCGCCGTTTCGCCGTATTCGATCATGTCGCGCGGCATACGGTGCGCTGACACCACTCGCACCTCATGGGCCACGCCAAACTCGGCAAGTGCATCGGACGTCGAGGTAAGCACAGACCAGTCGGAGTCGCTCCCCATGACCAGTCCAACGATCGGGGTTGCGTCACTCATCGATTACTCCCGCGAGGTAGTCGGCCGCGTGATGTGCGCGTACGAGCAGGTCATCGAGATCGTCGCCGATGACCGTCACATGCCCGACTTTACGGCCAGGTCGCACTTCCTTGCCGTAGACATGCACCCGCAGCGATGGATCACGCGCCATCAGATGCTTGTAGGCGGGATAGAGATCGGGCAGATCACCCCCGAGAACATTGACCATCACCGCGTGTTGCGCGAGCAGACGCGGCGAACCAAGAGGCAGGTCGAGTACGGCACGTAGATGGTTTTCGAACTGACTCGTGACCGCACCATCAATGGACCAATGGCCCGAATTGTGCGGCCGCATCGCCAGTTCGTTCACCAACACACCATCTGGGGTGTCAAAGAGCTCGACGGCCAGCATTCCCGTCACGCCAAGCAGAGCGGCGACGTTCAGGGCGACGGTCTGAGCCGCAGTCGCGTGCTCATCACTGAGCCCAGGCGCCGGAGCAACAACTTCGGTACAGATTCCGTCGGTCTGCACTGTGCGAACAACGGGGTAGGCCACTGCCTGCCCCGAGGGGCTGCGCGCGACCTGCGCCGCGAGTTCCTGGGTGAAGGCAACCTTCTCCTCGGCCAGCCACACGGCCCCGGGGTTCACGACGGCCGTGGCGAGCAGCTTGCCCGCAGCTTCGGATGAGTCGATCACCCACACGCCACGCCCGTCGTAACCACCGCGCGATGTCTTGAGAATGATCGGCCAGCCCACCGCATCACCGAAATCGGTGGCTTCCTGAGCAGATGTGACCACCGCCCAACGCGGGCAGGGAATTCCAGCCTCGGTGAGCTTGGCGCGCATGAGCGCTTTGTCCTGCGCGTAGACCAAGCACGACGGATCGGGCCGCACAACGCTTCCGTTCGCCACGAGCCGTTCGAGCATCTCCGGCGGCACGTGCTCGTGGTCGAAGGTGATGACATCGGCGCCCACCGCCAGCGCAGTGAGGGCTTCCTGATCGTCGTGTCGGCCGATCTGAATGTCGCGGCACACCTGAGCGGCCGACTCGTTGAGATCGGTGGCTAATACTCGAAATCCGACTCCGAGCGCAATCGCCGCCTGGGCGGTCATGCGGGCCAGTTGTCCCCCACCCACCATCGCCACCACAGGAAAGTCGCGCTCGGGCACCACCACAACCTAGTCCACGCCCCCGGAGAGCGTAGAATAGAGGCGCAATGAGCCCCTCATCCCTCCTTGATACCGCGCGTGCTGGCTACGGTCGAACGCGCGAACTCGTGCATGAGGTAGCGAAGTTCGGAATAGTCGGACTCATCGCTTTGGTCGTTGATGTCGGACTGTTCAACCTGCTGCGGTACGCCGGCGACCCAGGCCCCCTCTACGACAAGCCGATTACGGCCAAGGCCCTCTC
>Ga0194055_10001034_pt1 | contig 22704 bp, 18 predicted proteins | sample SepL449m_MetaG_FD_155482 | JGI IMG/M metagenome (GOLD analysis project Ga0194055, IMG submission 155482) | Anoxic zone freshwater microbial communities from boreal shield lake in IISD Experimental Lakes Area, Ontario, Canada - Sep2016-L442-9m | ecosystem: Environmental > Aquatic > Freshwater >... | reverse complement strand
CCCGTCATGTGGTTGCCTTCTGGGACCAAGAAGCGGTCGCATGCCTATCGCTATTAGTTCCAGAGTCCGAGCCTTGGAACACGGCTGGATTGGCGATTGCGAGAGAACCGAACTCCACTCCAGAACGCGTTCCTACGAATCCACAGGAACATCTCCGCCTGCTACAATCCACCCGGCTCGTTCAACTGCGTGGGATGGCGGTCTTGGCCTCCTGGCAAGGCAAAGGCTGTGGTGGGCGGTTATTGGAACGCGTCTATGGTTGGGCCCAGGAAGAGAACTGGGAATTGTGGTGCAATGCGCGGTTAGCGGCAGTACCGTTTTATTCCAAGTACGGTTGGGTTACGGAAGGTGATTCTTTTGACATACCCAACATTGGGGCTCACTACGTGATGCGTTGGAGGGTAGCTGTTTGAAACTGACCTATCGCTCGTTTCAAGTTCACAAGCGAGTGGCGCTAGCCATCAGTCGCGGCGTTCAATCCCATGCGAAGAACTGGGAAGTGCATGTGAATGCAGACGGCATTCAAGGCATCGGCGAAGCCGCCGAATTCTCCATCCCTCATACATCGCAACCTTTCGATTTTCTTGAAAAGGAATTGGAGCGGGCGGTCGAACTTCTCAGGGCTTGGCATCCATGGCATCGGCTGGAAATTGAATCGAGTCTCCGCAAGGCAAATGTCGCTTCCTCCGTAGTGGCGGCCATCGATATGGCATTGCTTGATTGGGCAGGGAAATCGCTCCATCAGCCGGTTTGGCGACTTCTAGGACTGCCTCAACGATCTTCGCATCCCACTTCGGTGACGATTGGAATTTCGACTCCTGAAGCGGCCCAGCAACGCTGGGTGCAGTGGTTGGACGTGGGTGTGATTCGCAGCGTCAAGCTCAAGCTGGGTTCGCCGACCGGGATCGAAGCCGATCAAGCGATGTTTGAGGCCGTGCACAAACTCATCCCCAGCAACACGCGGGTCAGTGTCGACGCCAACGGAGGTTGGAACACACAGGATGCGATTACCATGAGCAAGTGGCTTGGAGATCGCGGTGTCGATCATATCGAGCAACCTGTAGCACCCAGCGAGCTGGAAGCCCTGCGCGAAGTTCATCGCCAGTCTCCTATTCCAGTGATGGCGGACGAAGCCTGCCGGAACAGTGCCGATATTCCTGGATTGATCGGTGCTTGTAGTGGTATCAACATCAAGATCCTTAAGTGCGGCGGGATTAGCGAAGCAATGCGTATGATTCATGCCGCCCGCGCCTTTGGCCTGAAGACGATGCTCGGTTGCTATTCGCAGACGACGTTGGGCAATTCGGCAGCCAATCAGATTGGGTCGCTCGTCGACTATATCGATCTCGATAGTCACCTCAACTTGATCGACGATCCCTTTGTTGGGTGCCGGATGGAAGACGGATATTTAATCAATCGTGAGATCCCTGGATTGGGAGTGACGCATGCCTAAGCATCCTCAGTACGATGCCACCGACCGATTGGCCATTCTGCTACATGGTGGGATTCATGGGATTCATGGAAAAACCGGGTTAGCGATCCTTCGGTTTGCACCGCATCGGGTTGCGGTCGTGATCGATGCTCAAGCCGCCGGCGGCAATCTGATCGAACTCACTGGAATCCCGTTGCCTGAGGAAAATATCCCGATCGTTGCCACGGCAGCCGAAGCCCTGATGTACGAGCCGCAGACGATGGCTATCGGAATTGCGCCGTTGGGAGGCAAGCTTCCTGAAGCGTGGTATCCCGATTTGATTGCAGCCCTGCGAGGAGGGCTGAACATCCTCAATGGTCTGCACACCCAATTGGGGGCGGACCATCATCTCTCCGAAGCCCTCCAGCCCGGACGATGGATTTGGGATATTCGTCAGGAGCCACCCGGACTGGTCTCTGGGATGGGGCTGGCGAGGCTACTTCCCTGCAAGCGAGTTTTGTTCGTGGGTACCGATATGTCGATCGGCAAGATGTCTGCCGCGATTGCATTCCATCGGGCTGCCGTCGCGAAGGGGTTGCGATCCAAGTTCATGGCGACGGGCCAAACGGGAGTCATGCTGGAAGGGGATGGAATCCCGTTGGACGCGATCCGCGTCGATTTTGCATCGGGGGCTGTTCAGGAAGAAGTGATTGCATGTAGCAAAGATCGTGATGTAATCTTTATCGAGGGACAAGGCTCATTGCTCAATCCTGCATCGACGGCCACTCTACCTCTGCTGCGAGGGTCGCAGCCAACGCATTTGGTGCTGGTCCACAAAGCCCTTATGCATCACTTGCGCGATTTCCGTTGGGCAAAGATCCCGCCCCTCAGGGACGTGGTGGCAATGTACGAGGCTGTTGCAAGTGCTGGGGGAGCATTCGCGCCGGTCAAAGTGAATTGCATCGCCATCAACACGCACGGCTTGAGCGACGCGGAAGCCCGATACGAAACCAGCCGCATCGAATCCGAGACAGGATTGCCCACCGAAGACGTGGTCCGTCGGGGTGCCGAGCGACTTCTCGCGACGTGCATGTGATCAAACATACCGATTGCACGGAACCCAAAGTCGTTATTCGATGTCTTCCAACTCGGTTGCTTCGATCGCGTTTGTATCGATACTTTACTCAATACTTTCCTCAATGGGCCGTTTTCGATGTTTGTTCCACCTCATTTCCGCCAAGAGGATCTCGGTGCGATGCATGCGTTCATCGAGCAGCGTAGTTTTTGTATCTTGGTAACGATCCGCAACGGAGAGCCAATCGCAACCCATCTGCCTCTTCTTTTGGATCGATCGCACGGAAAGTATGGCCAGCTGAAAGGGCATATCGCAAGGAAGAATCCACAGTGGGAACACTTTCAGGGTTCGGAGGCATTGGTCCTGTTTCATGGGCCTCATGCGTATGTTTCGCCAGCGTGGTACGAAAGTAACCACGTCGTACCGACGTGGAATTACGTTGCCGTCCATGCCTATTGCAGCATGGAAGTATTAGAAGATGCATCATCGATTCGATCGATCGTCGAGGAGAGTGTGCAGCATTACGAATCGTCGCGCGAGGAGCCTTGGGAACTGCCACGATCATCGGCCGTGATCGATGGAATGCTGTCGCATATCGTCGGATTGCGACTAACGATTCAGCGATTGGAAGGGAAATGGAAGTTGAGCCAAAACCATCCGATGGAGCGGAGACTCAAGGTCATCGATGCGCTGCAGGGCGGGGATGAAGCGGCTCAAGAAATCGCATCGCGAATGCGTAGGGAGATTGAATCCGAAGATGCATCGAGGGACATTAGTACCTCGGATCCAAAGTGAAAAAGCCCGTGTATCCGATTGTTAACGCAGCCACCAGCCATTTCGCTGACAACGAATCGCTCCAGAAAACGTCGGATTGCGTTGGAAGGGGCGAAAATGGTAGTCTGGGTAACTCCTCTTTCGCCCTTGCCGGTTACGTCGTAGGGTAAGTCGTAGGTGAATACGATGGAGACGCGTGGTTAGAAAAGGGTTGACTCATCGCCGCAAAACGTTGGTTTGATTACGACATTTTTGGCGAAATGCCGATCGGTTCGTTGAAGCGTGCCGGGTGTTTTCCACGAGGAATGACTTCGGAATGTTCGTCCGCATAGGATGCACGCAGGAATTCTTCATGGAGGGGCAACGATGAAGGGTCAAGGACTTTGGAGGGTTCTCGCAACACTTTTGCTTCTCTGCGCGTGTGGCCTTCTGGGTTGTTCCAACAAGATCATGCGTAGCATCAACGAGGGGGACGTCGCGGCATGGATTAAAACCGGTCGCGTCGAGCGACTCGAAGAGGAATTAGAACACAAGTTATGGCGGCCCGATTTAGCGGTCTTGCCATTCGTCGAATTCGATGGGGATGACATCACGATCCACCATGTGAGAGACGGCCGTTATCGGAGCGAGTCCGACTACGACGTGCGGCACTACGATCTGAAGTTTCGCTTGTCCGACATCCGAACCGTCGACTTTATCGTGGTCCCCTTCAAAGAGACTCGACTCCTCGCCCACACCATGCTCAGCTTTGGATTGGCCGATGGTCGACATTTCGTGATCTCTGTCGAATGCCGTTTAGGAGTCGACGAGAACTATTCGGCGGTAGCGGGAGCCAGTCGCAAGTTTCCGTTGATGTATGTTGTTGGAGATGAACGGGATCTGATTTTATTGCGGACTTCGATACGCGATGTGGAGGTTTATCTTTACCGCGGAAGGGCAGAACCTTCGCAGGTTCAAGACTTGCTCGTAGACATGCTGGCTCGTGTCAACAAACTCCAGCGCGAACCCGAGTATTACGATTCTTTGACCAACAATTGCACGACCAACCTGGTCCAACACGTGAACAAGCTTCGCGCGGGACGTATTCCCAACGATGTGCGAGTCCTGTTGCCGGGACATTCGGACCGTTTGGCATATGAACTGGGGCTACTCGAAATCCAAGGTCCCTTCGAATATGCTCGACAGCAAGCAAGGATCAACGATTTGGCACAAGGTTATGCGGATAGTCCTGAGTTTTCAAAACGCATTCGCCGACAATAGGTATTCTGTTTCAGTGCAGAAGCGGCGCGGACTCGGAGATAGTCCTATTCAATGGGGCTGAGGCTAGACAACGACGATGAACAACGAAACGAAATTGAGCCCCCTTTCCGAACGCGTAGCAGACTCCGCAAACCCACCCAACGGGATGGGCTTTCGAACGGATGTTCAAGGTTGGGACCGCCGGACCCTTGAGCGTTTTCAGTTGGAGCGATTGAACCGATTGCTTGAACGAGTGCTCCGCGAGAATGCTTTCTACCGTTCCCGGTACCAATGCAATTCGATGCAATTGTCCAGTCTCGATGGCCTCAAGCAGTTACCACTGATGACCAAAGCGGACATGATCAGCGATGCCGACTCGGGGATCGCCCTGCATCATTCCTATGCTCCCGAAGCGTATCGCAGATACCATCGCACCAGTGGCACACGGGGTCGGCCGATGGTGATCCTGGATACCGATGAGGATTGGGCATGGTGGGTGGCGACGTGGCAATACGTCTTGGATGCTTGCGAGATTACCGCGAGCGATCGGGTTCTGATGGCGTTTTCGTTTGGTCCCTTTATCGGTTTCTGGAGTGCCCATGATGCTTGCTTGTATCGTCGGTGCATGGTTATCCCATCGGGAGGGATGTCGACGGCGGCACGAATCGACCTGATCCATGCATCGCAACCGACCGTGATCTTCAGTACGCCCAGCTACGCAATCCATCTGGGGCAGGAGGCTGAAAGTCGAGGAAAGAGTTTGCGTCATTCGTCGGTGCGATGTGTCTTTGTCGCGGGAGAACCCGGCGGAAGCGTGCCGAGTGTGCGTTCGGCCATCGAATCGTTGTTTGGGGCGAGCGTCATGGATCATGCGGGGGCGACGGAGATCGGCCCGTGGGGATTCAGCAGTGCTTCGGGAGATGCGTTGCATGTCATCGAAAGCGAGTTCCTTGCTGAATACGTTCCTGTTCAGCCAAGTTCGCGGATGCAGGCTCCGGAACATCTTCCAACTGCTTCAGGGGAAACGGATTTGCTGGAGCTTGTCCTGACCAGTTTGGGCAGAACGGGTGCACCGGTCATTCGCTATCGCACGGGTGACATGGTTCACCCTGACTTTCGGGAGGTAGCTGGCGAATCGAATTTCGTGCGCCTTCGCGGCGGGGTCGTAGGTCGCGTTGACGACATGCTCGTTGTACGTGGGGTCAATGTGTTTCCGAGCAGTATCGAATCGATTGTTCGCGAGTTTCCTGAAGTGGGCGAGTATCGGCTGATTGTTCAGAAAAGCGGAGCGTTGGATGAACTGAAGCTAGAAGTCGAAGATCGCCAGCACTCCCCCGATCGCATCGCAGAAAAATTGCTGCTAATGTTACAGCTTCGTATTGAAGTCGTGGATCTTCCCGAGGGCAGCTTGCCACGTTCGGAAGGGAAATCACGAAGGGTGCTGGACCGCCGGTAGGTAACCGCTCCACGTCCAATCTCTCCCCCGTGTCCCATTCGTCCGTCCAGTCATTGGCTGCTAGATAAGATTCAATGATTGAAGGAGATCCGCCCAGGATCTTTCACAAAAAGGGGGGCCCTTGATTGCCTGTAAAAATCCCATGAACGCGATTGAGGAACGGACCCTGCTCGGTCATTGAACAGCCTATGGATCGTGGTATATTCAACCGCCAAAGCTGCTTGGCGAATGGAGTCGGCAGCTCAAATGAGAATTCATTTCTAGTCTTTGGCGGAGTAATGCTCAGTGGTCATTCGAATCGCGATTAATGGTTTTGGACGTATCGGTCGGTTGACTTTCCGCAATCTGTTGGCGCGATCCCACGAGTTCGAGGTAGTAGCGGTCAACGATTTGACGGACAATCAAATGTTGGCAACGTTACTCAAGTACGACAGCGTTCACGGTCGTTACGATGGGACAGTCGGCTATGATGACAAGCACTTGATCGTCAACGGCAAGAAGATCGCAGCCCTTGCCGAGAAGGATCCTGCCAAGCTTCCGTGGGCGGAACTCAAGGCCGACATTGTCATCGAGAGCACCGGCTTCTTTACCGGGCGAGCGAAAGACGGCAAGCCTGGATACGACTCCCACCTCGCGGCAGGTGCAAAGAAAGTCGTCCTCAGCGCTCCCGCAAAAGACGGTGCAGATCTCACGTGTGTTTTGGGTGTCAATGACGACAAACTGACCAAAGATCTCAAGTGCATATCGAACGCGTCCTGCACGACCAACTGCTTGGCTCCCGTAGCCAAAGTGCTCAACGAGACGTTTGGTATTGAAAGTGGATTGATGACCACTGTCCATGCCTATACGAACGATCAAAAGGTCCAGGACCAACCCCATGCGGATCCTTATCGCGCACGGGCAGCAGGATTGAACATTATCCCCACCACGACCGGGGCTGCATCGGCTGTTGGGTTGGTGATTCCGGAATTGAAGGGCAAGCTGACCGGGATTGCTATGCGTGTGCCGGTAGCGACGGGTTCCGTCGTCGATTTGACCGTGAACTTGAAAAAGGAAACCACGGTTGCCGAAATCAATGCAGCGATGAAGGCCGCCGCCGAAGGTCCTTTGAAGGGCATTCTTTGTTATACCGAAGATCCCATCGTCTCCAGCGACATCATTGACGATCCGCACAGCAGCATTTTCGCTGCGGACTTCACTCAAGTGCTCGGCGATAAGGGCAAACTCGCGAAGGTCGTATCTTGGTACGACAACGAATGGGGATATAGCTGCCGAACGGCTGACCTGTGCGCACGTCTAGCTAAGTTCCTGTAATCAGCGTCTCCTTGCATCGGCCGTTTGGCCAACAGGGCATGGCCGAATCATTTCCCACTGAAGAGCTGCAAGAACTTTTCTTGCGGCTCTTCTTTTTTTGCGAGGCGTGACCCAACGTGTCCACGTGTCGGACGATATTCCCCTTGGAGTTCGTTCAACGACCAATGTCAACCATGGGAGATTGCGTATGCCGAAGTACTATGTGCAAAGTGGAACATTGCGAGCCGTTATCCATAGCCGGAGTCCCCATCGCGCTGCGATGTGGGCCATCGCCCGTGCGATGGATGCTGTGTTGCCAGACGATGATGTTGCGTTGTTCGAGCACCCACGTGCAGATGCAAGTTTCGGTTCTTTATCCCACGCCGAAGAAGCTGTCGCTACGACTCATGCCCATCGATTCGTTGCCCTCGGTTCCATGATCGAATTGAGTGAAATCGGCTTTGATCATGAAGACGCCTTGAAATTCGACACGTTTGACACGTTTCGAGAATGGCATGCGTTGGTGGACGCGATCGACCGGATTGCTTGCATGCTGTAGCAGGACGAGTGTAAAGATCTGCGGGTGAATCCAGTAAATATTGCTCTTGGGCAACATTGCATGTGCATTGGTTCTTGAAAGTGCGGAACAGTTCTTTGGGTTGGAGTGCGTTGGAACCAGGCTATCGTAGATCTCGCATAACAATCGGACGCTAAGGCGTTGCGGTTGATTGGCGAACAGAACCGGAGGCGAACCAGCTTGTTGATTAGCCGCACCGCGTTAGCGGCGGTTGCCTTTCCGAAAACCGGGGCTAACGCCCATCGGCTAATTGTTGCGATTGCGTTTTCGATTTAAATCAAAGAGCCGTCATGAGTTGCGGCGGATTGGCGAGAATGATTGGCGATCAGCTTATAGCCGCACGTGATTGAGTCGACAATTGTTGATTGAGAATTCAAGGATGGCCAGGGCACCGAGTTGTTCCAGCCTTTCCATGATGGAAATCACATCACTCCGTTTGACCATAGCGCGGACTGCGCACCAATCGGGATCTTCCAGGCTATTGACGGTGGGAGAGGTGAAGCCCGGGGTGATCGCTTCCGCTGCAGCGAGCTTTGAGCGTGGGATGTTGTATTCGAGCAACGAGAAATCTCTCGCGATAACAACCCCTTCTAATCGGCGAACGATACGGTCGGCTGTCGCGATGTCGCGGCAATTGGGGCTTTGAATCAAGACGGTTTCATACTGGCCAATGATTTCCAGAATGCGAAGTTGATTGGCAGCCAGCGTGCTTCCGGTTTCCACGAGATCCACAATCGCGTCAGCTACACCCAGGGAGATCATGATCTCGACAGAACCGTTCAAATTCACCAAATGGACAGGCGCATGATGTTGGTTGAGAAAGCGGACCGTAGTGCGAGGAAAGCTCGTGGCGATCCGTTTTCCCGCCAAATCCGCGGGCTTTTCGATACCCCCGGAAGTGGGTACGCAAATCGCCAGCTTGCAGCGACCGACCCCGAGTTTCATCCGTGTCTCGACTTGGACCTCTGCTTCATCCACCAAATCGCTACCGGTGATGCCCAAATCGATAGCACCTTCGGCGCAAAGGGTGGGAATATCGTCGGTGCGAAGAAAGGTGATATCGGCGGGAATGCCGCCGACACGGGCGAAGAGCGCGCGCTCTTGGCGACGAAAGGTGAGGCCCGCTTGATGGAGCAGGTCCGTCGCTAGCTCGCTCAATCGCCCCTTGCTGGGGACACCGATTCGCAGCAGGTTATCGCTCAAGCTCATGTTGGTTTTCCTGAAGTCCGATTTGCTTTTTCCTGAAGCCCTGAGACACCTTCTCGGCGCTCTAGTTCATGCCGAAGGTCATCCACATTAATCCCGCGACTAGCCAAAAGAACCCATAAATGAAAGAGGACGTCGCAGGCTTCGCGAACGGTATGAGTTCGCCCCTCGTCCCCGGATTCCGAAGCCGCTTCGACGACTTCGGCAGCCTCTTCCATGATTTTTTCACCCATTTTGGGAATCCCGCCACGCAACAGTTTGGTGGCGTAGGATCCTTCGGGTAAGTCTTTAGCTCGTTCATGGAGCTGTGCCATCAATCGATCGAGGATGTCGTTGTGCATGATTTGAAAGGGATTGAGCCATGTTGGAACGGCCGGATCGTAGGCTTTTTCGTTCCTTTTGTCGATTCCAACTCATTGCCGGTTGGATAAACTGCACAAAGCTAACAAAAGTCGATTGTCGTTTCCATGAGCCTGAGGCGCCAGTCGATTTTTGCACTTCGAACCTACTCGGCTAGCGCCTCAGGTTCACCTTGGACGGCTGTGTCAAACTGTCAAGTGGCCAGCGATTTTCGGGCTGCCACGGCCGGTCACAAATCGGGGCTTCTACCGCAGACTTGGATTGATTCCCTCGGGGCAACAGATGCAACTGGAACAGATCGAACAATGGATTCGAAAACCGCTCGAGGACGCAGTTTTTCTGACGGGACCAACCGCTTCTGGAAAAAGTGACGTCGCCATTGAACTGGCGGATCGAATCGGGGCGGAGATCATCTCCGTGGATTCGATGGCCGTCTACCGAGGAATGGACATCGGAACCGCCAAACCAACGGTTGAGGTCCGAGAGCGGGTCCCCCATCACTTGATCGATGTGGTCGACCCAACCATCGATTACAGTGTTTCCCAGTTCGTCTTGGATGCTCATCAGAAGGCCTCCGAAATCCGCGAACGAGGAAAAAAGGTTCTTCTCGTAGGTGGGACACCGTTGTACTTGAAGTCGCTCCTTTGTGGGATGTTTCTAGGACCTCCCGCCGATTGGGAGTTTCGCGAGGCCGTTCAAGCCGACCTGAATCAATTTGGCATTGAAGCCCTAAGGAATCGTCTCTGCCAAGTCGATCCTCTATCAGCCCATCGTGTGCTACCTGGCGATTCACGCCGGATGATCCGAGCTTTGGAAGTGGCAAAGATCACCGGTTCTCCGCTGAGCCATTGGCAAACCCAGTTTGAAAAAACGCAGATACCGAGCGGGAGCCAAGCATTCGTTATCGCATGGGATCGTTCCGCACTTCATCAACGGGTCGAGGAACGGGTCGATTCCATGTTCCAACGTGGATTGCTCGAAGAAGTAGAACAGTTGCAAGCCCGTTACGGAGCGCTCGGTCGGACTGCCTCGCAAGCGGTGGGATACAAAGAGCCACTGGAATACTTCGCGGGTCGGATCGACCGATCGACCATGGTGGAACAAGTCAAGGCCCACACGCGACAGTTCGTTCGGCGGCAAGAGATTTGGTTTCGCTCGATGCCTGAAATCGGCCGTTGCCCCGTTCTTTCGGCTTCGGAACTGCGGGCACTTCCTACCAAACTCATTTCAGCGTTGGAAGATCGGCAGATAGCCTAAATCCAATTGCAGCATGATCAAATTGCATGCGGTGATGTAGATGTCGTGAATATCTCCGGACCAGGATCCGTCTCCAGACTGCATCCCCGCGATTTGGGAATAAAGCCTATCTCGGAAGGGCAACCATTCCTCATCCCCCTGCCGATAGACGACTTGGCTGTAGTACAAGTAGGTATAGTGCCAGTGTCCAAAGGCTTCATCGACCCGTTTGATGTTGTAAAGCTCCTTGCGGCTATACGCGAGCATCTCAGGAACTTTCTTGCTTTCGTAATCCCCCGCGTTGTACAGGGCGGCAAGGCTAGCGGCAGTGATGGCAGGTCGTGAACTTCCCATCTGCTGGCTGGAGTAACTAATCCCACCATCTGGGTTTTGGCACTTGTAGATATAGCGCTTGGCCGCTTCGATAATTTCGCTGGGGACTGCGATCCCTGCGTTGCGGCAACCGCGCAATCCTTGAACCTGCGTGATGGTCGTCGATCCTTCGTCGTAGTCCTGGCCGTCTTTGGCGCTGATGTAGCCCCAACCCCCCGCAGGCGTTTGCGCTTTGCCACAGAAAGCGACAGCACGGTTCAGAACATCGACCAAATCGTCCCGTCGATCTTGTAGCCCTTCTTCGCCGAGGACTTGAGATAAAAACAACATAGAAAAACCGTGGCCATAGGTATAGCGCTGGTCGTTTTCGGGGTCGCCGATGAGTCCGTTTTTCCGCGATTGAGCAATAAGATAATCGGTCGTTCGGCTTAGCTGTTTGGCGTAAGGGCCCTGTGTCACCGTCGATCCGCTGCACAGCAAGGCGAGCCCGGAAAGAGCCGATACCGCGACGGGATAGGGAGGCGTATTCCATTGACCACGAGAAGACTGGGTTCTAGCCAGATAATCGAGCCCTCGGCGTGTGGCGGCCTCCCACTTGGGATTGCGTCCACTTCCTGAGATTGCGTGCGTGGTTGAAGCAGATGCAATGCGTGGGCTTAGCGCTAAAGAGCCGGCAGCACCGGCCCCGATCAACCAATCACGTCTGTTCAGGCGTTCACACATACCCCGTGCTCCTCCCAATTTCACGCATCGCGCCAAGCCGCTTTGGCTGGCTTCCATGGAAAACTCCCTCCATCAGCATAACACAAGCTGCACCTGGTGACGGGGCGGAGGGTGAGACGAATCGAACTCCGATCGACCGACACCATGGCACAGGAGCGAATGAATTGGAATTCCAAACAATCTGCTCCCGGTGGACATCTAGGCACTCCCGCGGCATTTGTTGCAATCGACGTCAGAAAACCGGACGCTAACATGCTTGGTTTTCTCCGCATCTTGGTTAATCCGCTATCGAAAACTCTTCCATTTCGTACTCGTACTCCGCCCCAAAGGGCAGTACTCGTACTCGAAATGTGAGTTCCGTCGAGTACGAGTACGAGTACCATTTCATTGAATACGAGTACGAATCGAGGCCAAACGACATGGGGATTACAGACCTCAAACGTGTTCCGGTTGATTCCCTGGCGATGTGCTAAGGTCAGTTGCCGACGCGATCAGGTCGCTTCGGCGAAGAGAGGCGTCGACAGGTAGCGTTCACCCAAACTGCACATGATCGTCACGATTCGCTTCCCTTTCCATTCGGGTCGCGCAGCGACTTGAGCGGCTGCCCACATGTTTGCACCGCTGCTAATACCCGCCATGATCCCCTCGTGGCGATGCAGTTTGCGTCCCCATTCGAAAGCCAACTCGTCGTCGACTTGAATGACTTCGTCGATGATGCTCGTATCGAGATTCTTGGGGATAAACCCGGCCCCGATTCCTTGGATTCGGTGCTTGCCCGGCTGACCGCCACTGATGACCGGCGATTGCTTGGGCTCGACTGCAATGGCTTTGAAATTGGGATTGAGCTTCTTGATGTATCGAGCAACACCCGTGATCGTCCCACCGGTGCCTACGCCTGCGATGATGGCATCAATTTTTCCAGCCGAATCGGTCCAGATCTCGGGCCCGGTAGTTCGCTCATGCACAGCGGGGTTGGCAGGATTTTCAAACTGCTGCGGCATCCAAGCCGAACTGTCGGCGGCCACCAGTTCTTTTGCTTTGGCAATCGCACCCCGCATGCCTTCGGCAGCCGGCGTGAGGACCAAGTTTGCTCCCATTGCCTTGAGCAATGCGCGTCGTTCAATCGACATCGATTCAGGCATGGTCAACGTCAGTCGATAGCCTTTGGCTGCGCACACAAACGCAAGAGCAATCCCTGTGTTACCACTGGTCGGTTCGATGATGTGCGTTTGGGGAGTTAGTGCTCCTGATTTCTCCGCATCTTCAATCATCGCCAAGCCGATTCGGTCCTTGACGCTCTTGAGCGGATTAAAAAACTCGCATTTCGCGAAGACAGTTGCACCATCGGCGGGTACAAGTCGGTTGATGCGAATCATCGGGGTGTTTCCCACGCTCTCAACGACGTTATCAAAGGTTTTTCCGAGCGGCATGGCGATATGAGCTCTCTCTTAGTTTGAAGGGTGGAATAGTTTGAAGACAGGAAAGGGTACGGATGCATCGAAGGAGTCCCAATCACTCGATCGATCTTCAAGTGCTTCCGTTCCGGATGCGTCGATGCAATAGAAGTAGTGTAACGATTGAACGCTGTCTCGCCCACATCGGCTTCAAACCAGTCTGCTCAATCAAGCGTCTTGCGCACCGCCTCGGTTTCATGACCAGGCCGTTCCGAGCGCCAAATGGCAGAACCAACGGCCACGCGAGAAAACCCTGCATCCCGTACGAGAGGGACATTCTCTGCCCCGATACCACCTATCGCATATGCTGGGATGTCCATGTTGTTTTCTTTCAAGAAGTCAGCGACCGATCGCAAGAATTGGGTTCCTGCGAAGCGATCAAAGGACTTGGTTGCCGAAGGAAACGTGGGACCACATCCGATGTAGTCGGCTCCCACCCCTTTTGCATCGCGGACTTGATCCAGGTCATGGGTGGACAGACCGACGATCTGGTTGGATTCCAGACAGCGCCGAGTACTAACAACATCCATGTCTTCTTGCCCGACATGCACACCCCAGACCTTGGCCGAACGGGCTAGATCGGGGCGATCGTTCAGAATCAGCCGCGTATGGTTGAAATTGAGATGATCGATGGAGGCTCTCGCATACTTCAGCAACGTCCTGGCATCGGCCTCTTTGTCTCGGATCTGAATCAATTCGGCACCCGCCTGCGATATCGCGAGTAGACGCTGCAAAAAGGTTTCGATCGGGAATGAGCAATCGACCAGCACGTAAAGCTTAGACCGGTTCAGAAAGGAAACTTGCCGATGGAGATCGAGTTGGAGCCGGGCATTGAGGTCATAGATTTGGTACCGCAACCGTTCGAAATTTAGCCCCGATTCGGGCGCGAGGAACTTGGCCACTTCCTCCAGCACGCGCAAGCCCTGCTCCGAGCGTCCCGCTGCAGAGGCGACGATGGCCGACAACCCTTGTGATCGGTTCAGCTCCGAAGGTTGCTTCTCCGTTCGTCCGACATCTCTGTCTGCATCGCGTGCCGCCAAAGATTCCTCCCGAGGAAGGACTGCGACGGTCCGCTGCAACTCATGCCGAATCCCTTTGTAGGCAGCTTGCAACGCCTGGCGGTCGGAATAGCGTGCGACGTCCTCAAGCGTCCTGAGCCCTTCCATCACTCGGTTGAAATTGGCATCGGCCATTCGGAGTGCAACCCACCTGTCGTGGGCTAGCTGGATCGAAGGAGAATTCAAATCGGGATCGTGCATCGGAACAAGCGAATCCAGTGGGAACGAGTGAGGTCCACTCAATCAGTTAGGGTTTCTTCCCAAACCCATTTTGGGTTGAAGGAGCACCCGGCGGGATGGTCGTTATCCTCATTGGGTCTATGCGACCCATGAAGTCCTATCCTAGCCTGCCCAGGAGCATTTGGAAATTCGCAGTCCATTGGGTGCCCATCATGTGCACACGATTTGGTACCAGTTCTAGACGCGCGGCGCATGGTATGGGTCATCCAACATGGAAAAGAAGCGGGTGCGTCTCGGAATAGGTGTTGGGTGTGGCTCGACCGTCTTTGTCGAAAACAAACGGGGGTAATGCCGCGTTCCTGCGAGATCGACAGCGGTCGCTTGCTCGAACGCTCTCATCGATGTGACAGTAGGGAAAACCTGAATGGGTTCGCAACGATATATCGATATCGCGATATCGCGTTAATGAACGATTATCGCATTAAAAAGGGTTGGGTGGGATTTGACGGCATGTTGCAACGTTGTTAGGTTGATCGGTTGGTGACGCCCGCCCGCGTTGTTCCAGTCACAATATCCTTTTGTCTTGCCCGAAGGCATCACCTAAATGTTTCGACTTATCGTCGGTTTGGCTATGGGTCTCAATTGCTTTTTGAACGCCCAAGCGGCAGTGGTCGCCACTTACAACTTTAATTCCAACCTCAGCGCGAGTTTTTCGCAGCAGGGAGTCGGGTTCACTGCCGGAGCGTTTACTCCGTCCTCCCTCCCTGGCACGGTCATTCAGACTCCGCTGGTTGGCGTTGGCACCACAGGCGCCGGAGTGTTTGGTTCTACCGGCAACAGGAACAGTTTCGTGAACCAAGCGACCGTCACCCTCTCCAGAGCTGCCGGAGTCACGGTGAGAAGCTTGAATTTTGACATTCGACGAAGTGCATTTCCCTTTCTCAACAGCAATGGTACTCTCCGGATCTCCAATAACTTGAACTCGAAGGTCTTCGATATCGTCGTGACAAACTCCGCATTCCCGAACAATCAAACGATAACCTTTGATACTGCGCTTGCATCCAGTTCGATCACGTTTACGTTCTCAACCAAGGCCGCTCCATCCAATGCAATTATCAAGCCGTCTTTCACGCCCATTATCGATAACGTCAATGTCGATGGTGTGGTCCCTGAGCCTGCTTCGATGGCAGTGTTCGTAGGGCTTGGTATTGCCGGGATGGCCGCACGCCGTCGATTCCGCCAAGAAGTCTAAAGCCTATTGAGCGATCCTTTTTGAATGATTGAACGGGTGTCGATTTTTCGGCATCCGTTTTTCATTTGGATGGTTGGTTTTGAAAATCCTGAAGGCGTTTCCGCGTGGATACGAGGGTGATTATCCTCGAATCGACGCGCTGCCGCGAAAACGCATTTCCCAACCTGGATTCGTCCCTGTTAGCACTTCGGAAATCACCCTCTCGTCGAAACCAAGTAGCCGCTCCGATCCCATGGCGATGACTGCCCGCGAGGCTTTGTTCATGACCGAGCGCACTGACAGCGGAATCGTTCGTTCCCGAGTTGGCCTTTTGCAGCCGAGCCTCGTCACCCGCCAATAGAAGTAGGCCGAGGATTCAAAAATCATCGGCCTAGGAAAGATTCTGTTGAGGGTTCACGCCAATGGGCGGACCTAGCGTCGGGCGCGGGCTTCTTCCCGCTCTGCTTTCAACGCGGCAGTTTCATTTGCCAACTTGTTTTCCGACCCTGCTGGGAAGTACTGCACGTCGTCTTCGATATAGTAGGCGCTCGGAAGCGTTTGCCCGGCCACTTGCACTTGGCAACCGGTATTCATACCGAGCATGCAAACCGCAACTGCGATGATCCCAAACCCTGACGTCGTTTTGCTGGCTTTCATCGTTTCGTTCCATCCTGGATTTTTATTCAAGCGTCGAGCGCATCGTTCGCTCCGCAACGCCATGTTCCTGGTATCGGACAGGGGAATCATGAGCTTGAGGGAAACTTTGCCGATTCGATCGCCTGTAGGAATGCTATCGAAGAATCGGCCCCGCGCACCGATGGCCTAAAACCGATGGCCTAAAACAGGTTTCGACGTTGAACGCATAGGATTAATGGGCCAAACGTTGTTCAGAAACAGGGCACGGGTTGGTTGAACGCCGAACGATGGGCCGGCGCGCGTTTGTGTTTGATGGTGCAGTAGATTCAGCGGAAACCGGATGCTAACGCAATCCGGCTGATGGAGATGGATCCGGAACGTTGGTTGAACGGAACACTGGTCGAATCGAACCATTGTTGGACGGAACGCTGGTTGAATCGAATACTGATTGAATCGAATGCTGATTGAATCGAATGCTGATTGAACAGAACGCGTTCGCGTCCTATTTGTTGAACCGGACCGAATCGATATTCATCAGCCCATTCCCTTTGTCTGGATTGACACATTCGAAATAGAGGCTGGCTCGATCGGGTGCGTCATGAATAGGTGCTGTCCGATCGTACCATCCATCCCAATCCCCGTTGACATCGACGTGTGCCGTGGCAATGACGGGCCCGTCCAAGGCGTCCGCATGAACAACAATATCCCCACCATACCCCGCCGAAGTCACGCGGAAGGTGATGCTATTGGTCGAACGTAGTGGGACATCCTTCAGAACAAAATAGGATCCGTGACCGATAGCGCCCAAGAATTTCCCATTTCCCGCTTTATGCGAACCCAGTTCCGACATGCCGTGGATTTTATCAGCGGCTTCGACTTCGCGCGTTCGAGGGCGCAGTTCGATCGTCGATGAACCGACCAAGGGTGGGATGCCATTGTGTCCCAGGTCGCGATAGCTGGCTGAAAGTTTCAATACCGAGGCTGCGTTCTCTGCCTTCGTCGTCAATTCAATTTGATTGCTCATCCCACGCACCGACTGAGACGTCGGATCTGGTTTGGCCCCGTAAACCCAACCAACCATCATCTCGACTTGCTCAGGGGTGTGTTGCGAGTGAGGGAGCATAGCGACTTTTCCCCAAACTCCAGTCGAGCCTTTGAGTACGCGATCGATGGATACTTTCATGGCACCCGATTGTTCGCGGTATTTGTTGGCAATATCGAGGAAGGATGGGCCTACGATAGCGCGGTCCAGCGCATGGCAATTGAAGCAATCGCTTCCACGCATGAGTTTGAGTCCAGGTGGCAAATTGGCCTCGGCCTGAGCATTGGCCCCCGCAGCGATCATGTTTGCCTGAACCGTCACTCGATCGGGGGCAGCGGCATCGATGAATTCAAGATCTTCTGCACCCGATGCATCGACATCCGATGTCCCATCTTCATCATCCAGGACGACGATTTGATAGGGAACGGTTTCTCCCTCATCGTAGAAGTCCCCATCCTTTGGACTTGCGAAATAGATTTTGGGAATTGTGTTCCCTACGACGACGGGAACGACTGCCCGATCAATGGCCCCATGCTTGTCTCGAACTTCCAATTCAAGGTTGTAGATCCCAGGTTGAGTAAAGGTCCATTCGACCTCGGGAGTTTTTCCGATCGAGACGGCTTGAGTGGAGTCGGAGGAGTTCACACTGCGCCAAGCATACTGCAAAGTATCACCATCCCGGTCGAAGGACTCAGCACCTGAGAAGTGAACATGCAATGGTTCTTTACCGGCGCCACCTTGCATGGCTATCCGGGCGGTCGGAGGTCGGTTGCCACTGAGGTAGTCGACGCGCACGAGCTTGGCATCTGGATTGACACCCCAGGTTTCTCCATATTCGATGACATAGAGCGATCCATGGGAATCGAACTGCAGATCGATCGGTCGGACAAAGGTTTCCTCTGGCATGAATCGCTCCATGCTGCGAATGCTCGAGTCCTCGTTCAAGTGCACGGCGACGATCCAGTTGCGAGACCATTCATAGATGAACAGTGTTCGATCGAAAAACGCTGGGAGCTTGGTCGGGGACTGTAGGTTGGCTTGGTGGTAATAGACCGGACCAGCACATGCGGTCCTACCTCCCGTACCGACAGCTGGAAACTCAGCGGATTCGCCTGCTGGATAATAGATAAATGCGCCTTGAGCGGGAGGCAATTCTTTCACCCCAGAATTGAATCGAGAAAAGTTGATCGGCTTGGATGGATCGAACGCATCGCCGATGTTTCCGTTATCGAAGTTCACTCGCAGGTAGGGACGATTGTTCCCGATAAAAAGTGGCCAGCCAAAGTTCCCGGAATGACGGGCTTGATTGACTTCATCGTATCCGCGCGGACCTCGACTTCCATCGCCGCCCGCATCGGGACCTACATCACCCCAATAGAGAAAGCCTGTTTGTTGGTCGACGTTCAGTCGCCATGGATTTCGACAGCCCATAACATAGATTTCCGGTCGTCCGATCGAGCCATCGCGGGGAAAAAGATTCCCCTCGGGGATTTCATATCCGCCGTTTGGTAGAGGTCGAATACGGAGAACTTTTCCGTTGTAGCTGTTCGAATTTCCGGCGGTTCGAAGCCCATTGAAAGCCCCGCGATCCTCTCGTTCATCGATGGGCGCGAAACCCTGTGAGTCACCAAAAGGATTCGTGTTGTCCCCGGTTCCGATATAGAGACAGCCATCCGGTCCAAACTCCATGGAGCCCGCATGATGGCAGCACTCTTGCCGCTGCTCCTCGTACTTCATCAATAAAGATTCGCTCTCAAGATCGACCGATCCATCCGTTCTCACCTGAAAACGGCTGATGTGCTGTCCTGAATAGTCCGGAGGGGAATACTGCAAGTACATCCAACGATTGGTCGCGAAGTTTGGATCGAGAGCCAGGCCGATGAGCCCATTCTCTTGCGCGGTCGTCACGGAAATGGTCCCGGAGCTTGATACAATCCCAGTCTTTGGATCGATACGTTTGATCTGTCCTGCCAATTCGATCAGGTAAATCGATCCATCGGGAGCGATTGCCATTTCCATCGGTTGGATCAGGCCGGTAACCAAGGTGGTCTTTTCCAATCGTTTCGGATCATAGTCTTGTTGGCCGTGCAACGAGGACGCGTGCCATGGCCAAAAAAGGATACCTAGTCCAATGCAAACGATAGAGTTCCAGCGCTGGGTCATAAAAGAATTCATCGGCAAGAGTTTTGATGTCATGGGAAATAAGGAGGGGCCGCAAGGGCATTCTAGGCAGGATCGCTCAGCAATCTGCAAGTCACTGAGCAGTATTGTCAAGCAGAGTATGGAACGTGTTCGACCGACTCGTCAATTCGTCATCCTCGCTGAAAGCGTTGGCGGATCCGTTCTTGGATGCGAGCCAATTCAGGGTCATGTTTGAGATCGGTTTCGGTTTTCTTGCAAGCATGCATGACGGTAGTATGATCGCGGCCCGAAAAATAGTTGCCGATACTTTCATAGGAATCGCTGGTGAGTTGACGCATGAGCAGCATTGCCAAGCCCCGCGCGCGAACCACGGCTGATTTTCGAAGTGGCCCGATCAACGTCTCGACCGGGACTTTTAAATCCTTCGCTACGGCTTTGGCAATCTCGTTGAGAGAAATGGCGGGAGCAGCCACAGGATCGAAGAGCCTTCCTGCTATGCGATGACCGGACGCGGAAGAAGATTCCGAGCGGAGTTGGTGCGACCATCGAAGCAACTGCCCTCGCAATTGGATCACGGTTTGGCTCTCGGAGAGTTGCGATGAAAAGCGATCCAATTCTTCTCCGTACAAAGAAGGATCGATCTCGACCGCGAGTTGCTGCAGGATGCGTCGTCGCGCTTCTGGGCCTGGATGTCGACAAACAACCGAATGCCCCGCTGCCAATCGACTGATCAATGCCACATCGAGTCCCGCGAGTAGAACGGGTAGATCCGGCGCTGTTGCAATCACGACTTTGTTCTGGCTTGCGAGATGATCGAGGGTGGCGATGCACTCTTCCTGTGCGCTTGGCTTGCCTACCAACTCATGGATGTTGTCGATAACGAGGCAATCGCAATCGCGATAGACTTGTCGAAATCGCGGCATGTCGTCCGCCTTGATAGCCCGCACCAAAGACCGACTAAACTCGATTGCGTTGCTAAAGGTCAGTCGACGTTGGCTATCCTGGTTGAGCCATAAAGTCGCCACCGTCAACGCCAACGAAGTTTTTCCTGTGCCGCTAGCACCGCAAAGTAGGAGTGGGCTGCGCACATCCAGAAGTCGCAGAGCATCCGGGTGGCAACATTCCCATACCGACGCGTTTTCTGGACCGCACACGAATCCAGGAAGAAGCGGATTGGGGCCAATCATGAAGCCGTACGAGCCCTTGCGAAGCGAGGGTTGAAGCAGCCCGATTTGGCGAAGGGTTGGTTCGGAGGTCAGGGGTTCGGTAGCCAGAGTATTCATGAGCGAAGCGTAGGGTCTGCAAAACACGACATCCTAGTTTACTCTCAAGGATATGGTTTCGGAAACCATCGAACGGGGGCTACTCTGTTAATTCCACGTCCCGATGCTAATTCCACCTCCCGATGCCGTGGAGAGTATTATTCCGCCGTGTCGAGATAGGGATCCTGCCCCATTTCCCGCTGGATCCTGTTCCGTTCCTTCTCATGATGGAGCAATGCCATCCGATCCCGAAAGTGTTTCTTTTCGACCTTCCATTGAGCTTTGCGAAACAGTTTTGCCATCCTGTCGCTAGATTGGCCGCGGGCTCCTATGGCTTTGTATTTCTCAGCAGCCTTCGTACCGAAGCCATTTCGAAGGATCTCATCGTCCATCCCCAAATATTGGCGATAAGTCCCAGGATCCCCCTGACGCCCGCAACGACCGATCAACTGGCGGTCAATACGAGCCGCGTCGTGAAGTTCGGTACAGATCACCATCATCCCTCCCAAGGCTCGCACATCGTCTTCGAGCTTGATGTCCGTTCCTCGACCGGCCATGTTGGTCGCCACGGTGATCAGCCCTTTTTGCCCGGCCTTGGCCACGATCTCAGCCTCGCGCTCGATCTCATTCGCGTTCAGGATTTGGACCTCTAATCCTTCATTGCGGAGCATCTCTGCCAAGATATTCGACTTGTCAATCGATCGAGTACCGATGAGCACCGGACGTCCAATGGCGTGAACCGGTTTGACTTCTTCAACGATACGGTGAAATTTGTCCATCATGTCCGAACAAACGACATCGGATAGTTTTTTCCGTCGCGGAGGGCGATTTGTCGGGACCTGGATGACCGGCGTTTTGTAAATTCGTCGCAGTTCGCCAGCGCTCGTTGCGGCCGTACCTGTCATGCCGGCGAGGGACTTGTATCGGAGGAAAAGATCCTGAACAGTGATTCGGGCCGCTTGACCCGTTGGTATCGAAACTTCGATACCTGCCTTTGCTTCAACGGCTTGGTGAATACCATCGCGCCATTTTCGACCTTCCGCTAACCGCCCCGTAAATTCATCGACGATGACTATCTCATCCTCGCGCACGACATATTGCCGATCAAGGTGAAAGTCTCGATGGACTTTGATGGCCCGTTCGATGTATTCATAAAAGTCTACCAGTGCGACCGTTTGAATTTCTTCCGGCCTGGGCAAGGAGCGAACCCGCTGCCGACCGCGCGCGGTCAATTCGATTTTGCGATTGTCTTCTTCGATCGTAAAGTCTTCTTCGATCGTGAAATGCTCGGCATGATCGGCTGCCCAACGAAAGGATGAGATCACAGCTTCGCGGGCTTCGTCTCCCAGAGAGCCGATGATGAGAGGCGTTCTTGCTTCGTCGATGAGAATACTATCCGCTTCGTCGACCAGCGCGAACTGCATTCCGCGTTGTACCGGCTGGTCGCCTGTGGAATTCCACCGCTGATCCGAGCCTTCTCCCAGGAAGTCGTCATTCGCACGTCCTTGCGAACGCATCAGCAGTCGATCTCGCAGGAAATCAAAACCGAATTCCTTGGCTGTCCCATAGGTTACATCTGCCGCATACGATCGACGACGATCATCCTGGCTATGGTCGGTCAGGATGATACCGACTTTGAGTCCCAAAGCGTCGTAGATCGGTCGCATCCATTCCGCATCCCGCTGGGCCAAGTAATCATTGACCGTCGCTAAATGGGCCCCCTTGCCCTGGAGCGAATGCAGCACCAATGGCAGAGTGGCAGTCAACGTTTTGCCTTCTCCCGTTTGCATCTCGGAGATGCAACCGTGGAACAAGCAGACGCCACCGAAAATCTGGACATCGTAGTGGCGCATACCCATCCGCCGCCGCCCTGCTTCGCGGACCAGCGAGTAGGTTTCAGGAAGCAAGCTACTGAGCGATTCTCCACTCTTCGCTCGATACACCAAGGACAGCGCTTCTTTCCGTAGTTGAGGATCGGTTAGCTGTTTGCGACCCTCCTCCCATTGATTCACGGCC
>Ga0194055_10001031_pt1 | contig 22735 bp, 23 predicted proteins | sample SepL449m_MetaG_FD_155482 | JGI IMG/M metagenome (GOLD analysis project Ga0194055, IMG submission 155482) | Anoxic zone freshwater microbial communities from boreal shield lake in IISD Experimental Lakes Area, Ontario, Canada - Sep2016-L442-9m | ecosystem: Environmental > Aquatic > Freshwater >... | reverse complement strand
GCGTTAGCGATATCGAGTTCGATGCCGCGCTTTTTAAGGTGAGCCAGGAGCTCACCCTTACTCTTGGCCCGCGTAACGAGTGCATTTAATGCAATCGTATGCGCGATTGAGTAAGGGTCAGCGTTCTGGTCAACTTTTGCAAACTCAAGGCTAATTAGAAATCAACCTCTGCTGTGGCCTCATCGATTGCTGCAATCAGATCGGCATCGACCACGATAGGCACAAAGTGAGCGCGAATCTTGGTCTCAATCTCATTAGATAGATCTGGGTTATCAAGAAGGAATGTACGAGCATTCTCCTTGCCCTGACCTAACTGGTCGGCCTCATATGTATACCAAGCACCAGACTTCTTCACGATACCGATCTCAACACCCATATCGATAAGTGAGCCTTCGCGTGAAATACCTGTTCCATAAATAATGTCGAACTCGGCCTGCTTAAATGGTGGCGCCATCTTGTTCTTAACAACCTTAACGCGAGTACGGTTACCGACAGCATCTTGGCCATCCTTAAGTGTTTCAATACGACGGATATCAAGACGAACCGATGCGTAAAACTTAAGCGCTTTTCCACCTGTAGTAGTTTCAGGAGAGCCGAAGAAGACACCAATCTTTTCACGCAGCTGATTAATAAAGATTGCAGTCGTCTTTGATTGATGAAGTGCTCCAGTAATTTTACGGAGGGCTTGAGACATAAGACGAGCTTGCAAGCCCATATGTGAATCACCCATCTCGCCCTCAATTTCAGCGCGAGGAACGAGTGCGGCAACTGAGTCAACAACAACTAAATCGAGTGCGCCGGAGCGAATCAACATATCCATGATCTCTAGTGCTTGCTCACCAGTATCTGGTTGAGAAACTAGAAGAGCATCGATATCAACGCCGAGCTTCTTTGCATACTCTGCATCGAATGCATGCTCTGCATCGATGAAGGCGCAGATTCCGCCAGCCTTTTGTGCATTAGCAATTGCATGCAATGTCAGCGTCGTCTTACCTGAAGACTCTGGTCCATAAATCTCTACGATACGACCGCGTGGTAATCCACCGATTCCAAGAGCGATGTCCAGTGCGATTGAACCAGTTGGAATAACTTCAACAATCTGGTTAGCACGATCCGACATTTTCATTACTGAGCCTTTACCAAACTGACGTTCGATCTGGGCTAGGGCTGTGTCGAGCGCTTTTTGGCGCTCAGTGGTTGCTTTTTCCTGCGATGCATCATTGGCTTTATTACTTTTTTCAGTAGCCACTTCATTCCTTTCGATAGAACGTCGTGTGACGTTTGGTCTCTGGCCCAGAAGGTACGGAGACCCACCGACGGACCGCGGCTGGCGCCCCACGGAGTGTGGGAAACGAGCTACGGACGGACAATGGAACCGCTCTGGTTGTACAGGCATAAGGATAACCGAACACCTGTTCGAAAGGTAGCAGGCTCCACTGACAGATTTGAGCGTGTCGCAGCTCCATAGTTCACCCATACTTGCCCCGTGTTAATACTGCTGCCCCCTAGTGAGAAAAAGGCGGCTAACCCTGGGCCAGCGATCGCTGTTTATACCGGTGTGCTTTACAAGGCCCTGGATTGGACTTCGCTCTCTCCTGTGGCGCAGATGCGTGGCCAAGAATGCCTAGCAATTATCTCGGCCAAGTACGGAGTCCTAAAACCCTTGGATCCAATTGAGCCATACAAGCAAAAGATCAACAATGCGCTCATGCGAGAACCAGTTACACGCGAGCTGGATGCCGTAGTAACCGATTTAGTTATAGATTGTCGATCTTCAACATATAAATCCGTCTGGACTCCCCCGCACTTTAAATGCGTTGATATCAAAGTTTTTACTGTAGTTGATGGGGCCAAGAAGGTAATTACTCATATGTCTAAAAAAACTCGCGGTGAAATAACGCGAACTCTTCTGGAAGAAGCTACACCAACAAATCCCGAAGAGCTTCATGCAATTATTTCAGGTGACTTTCAATGTCAACTCATGGATGCAACCGCTACATCAGCATGGGTATTAGAGGTTATTGCCCGCTAGCCTGTTTAATAATCTTTACGATTAATTCAGGGTGATCCCACATCGGTGCATGACCACATTGATCGATTACTAACCACGTACTGTGCGATGGTGCTAACGAACGCTCTTGTGAGTTTGGGTAAGGCAAAGTGTTATCAGTATCGCCAAAGAGAATCGTTACTGGAACTTCTTGTAATACTTGAGCTTCAAATCTCTTAGTGAGCATCCCGTCCCAAGCAGGAAAATATCCTGTACAGGTGGCCATCGCCATACTTGCGTCATAACACATCTCATAACTGAGCTCTTGCCATAGTGGACTCACAGATGCAAAACCAATTTTTCGCAATATCTGTGATCGCAAGCCAATCTTTAAAAATGGCTTCAAAACTTTAGCTAAGTAATACGAGCGTGCTTCACTGGGCAAACGCCCCGATGCTGGTTGTAGCCATAAACCAGCTGGCGCTAAACCGGTCAGTGAAGTGATGCGCTTGGGTTGATCTGCTGCCATCTCTAGAGCAATCCATCCACCCAAAGAGTTTCCAGCGACGTGAAACTCATGAATTCCATATGCGCTCTCTACGGTATCAAAAATGAGACGCCCTAAAGAGTGCGGATCCATTGCCTGGCGGGGATCAAAGGGGCTTAATCCATGGCCTGGAAGATCAACGGTAATCACACGAAAAGCTTGCGAGAGTTCAGAGATGATTGGCTTAAATGCTGTGGCGGCCGAGCCAAGTCCGTGAATGAGAACTAGTGATGGGTGTGAATTACTTGTCTGTGTAATCGTAGTGGTCAGCTTCATCATTAAAACTTATATTTCTCAGTCTCTTTGGGATGTTGCTTGCATACTGCCCTCCAAATTTCATCGGGTTCAAAGCCATCATTTAATGCTTCGTTAACACTTCGACTACCAAGCTCAGAGATCGCAATATCAACGGGAAAATGTGAACCAACACCAAATGAGAGCGTTAAGCGCTCGCGTAGATCAGATATTCGCACGAGAGATAAGAAGTTCTGCAGCTAGCCGTGAATCATCGGGGGTCAAGGGTTGCAAAGCCTGTCCCACTATCCATCGAAGCGCTAGATCGGCCAAAACCTGACTACCTGTAATGACCGCTAAGCAGTCAGAGAAGGCAGCCCACAGTGGATCTGCTGTAGCAGCTAGCGCGCTTGCTAGAGGTGCAGGATCATGAATTCGCATATGTGCAAGCGCCATATCGGTAGAAATCTGAATCGATAGAAGTTCAAGGGCATCGATCGCATTAGGCGCACTGTGAGCAATTGCAATTAATCGGTGGATTTCAGATTCGCACAACGCTGCAATAACACTATCTTTGTCGCGATAATGATTATATAAAGTTGCACGAGAAATTTGCGAAGTATCTGCAATCTCAATCATTGACATTTTTGCAAGGCCAACGGTTGCAATTAACTCTTTCGTTCCGGCAAGGATTGCACTCTGTGTGCGACGATGTGTGCTGGCTTGTGGAGCGTATTTATTAAGCGGCATCGACGACAGTGAGAGTCACGCTCTCGTGGCTTGCTAATTCGACTGCAACATCGCTAAAAATTCCAGACAGCGTGAGTCCAAGCGCGCTAGCGATAGCGTTGAGCAACTCAGAGGAGGCCTCTTTTTGTCCGCGCTCAACTTCAGATAAATATCCGAGAGAGACTCGAGCCTGACGAGCAACGTCACGAAGAGTTCGGTTTTGAGATGTGCGGGCAGAGCGAAGAGTCTGACCAACGGCCTCGCGTACAAGTATCACCGTTACTCCCCTTTCACTCTTAAGTGCGATGCCTAAGGATACGCGCAAACGTTGCTATCGCGCTTGCTGTAGCCGCGTTTCGCACAGATTCACGCTCACCCGATAAGGATAATTCGATAGTTTCACACACTGGTCCCTCAACGACAACCCACACCGCACCGACCGGATGGCCATCAAGGAGATTTGGTCCAGCCACACCTGTCGTAGCGATCGCCCACGTTGTCCCAAAGGATTTGATCGCACCTTGTGCCATGGCCACTGCCACCTGTTCACTAACCGATGTGTACTTGTTAAGTACTCCTTGGTCAACACCTAAATGTGAAATTTTTACCTCATCACGATATGCGGTGATTGCACCTACAAATACATCTGATGCACCGGCAGTTGTGACAATCGCAGAGCTAACTGCTCCGGCGGTGAGAGATTCAGCTGTACTCACGGTCTCACCGCGTGCGCGCAAAGTATCAACTATCTCAGCAGCTAAGCCGATGGTGTCTGGTGAAAGTGTCATATACTCCTACTTAGAATTCTTCAATGCTGACTGTACATAATAAACTCCAGTTACAACAGTCAGGACAATAGCAATTGCTATAAAACCATCTCGGAACCAATACAGCGATGGGCTTAGCGGAAGGACATAAAAGCCCACACCAAAATTCTGGAACGTCGACTTTATTTTTCCACCTTTATTGGCGGCGATAACACCCCGTTTTATAATGGCCAATCTGAAAATAGTTATTCCAATTTCACGTACCAAGATTACAATGGTGATCCACCATGGTAAGCGGCCTAATATCGAAAGGCTCATCATGGCAGTTCCGATCATGAACTTGTCTGCAACCGGATCTAAGAATTTGCCTAACTCAGTAATCGTGTTACGACTACGGGCCAAGGTGCCGTCGGCGATATCTGAAAGTCCTAAGAAAAAGAATACGAACCATGAAATGTACTGCCAGGTAGGATCATCACCGCCATTTTTAAACAACGTGTAAGCACCCACAGGTACAAGTAGCACTCGGGCGATAGTAATGAAGTTTGGCGTTATAAACGCGGGGAGTTTCATAGTGGCTTAGCCACTAGATCTGCGCCCATTGAATCGATCACCACTGCATCAACATATTGTCCAACAACAAAATCTGTACCTATAAAAGTAGTAGAACCGTCGACTTCTGGACCTTGGTGGGCAGCCCGACCTTCTTGAAGCTCGGAATCCTCAATGAGGACGTGGACATTTTCACCTATTCGCGCCTGTGCGCGTTGTGAAACCATTTCATCGGCCAGTGATGACAAAGTTTCTAACCGCTCTGCAATTATATCTGCATCAATCTTAGAGTCTAACTTCAGAGCTTCTGTATTGTCCTCATCAGAGTAAGCAAATACTCCAACGGCATCTAACTTGGCTGCAGTGATAAAGCTTGCCAACTCATCAAAATCCTCTTGCGTCTCCCCCGGAAATCCAACAATAAAGTTAGATCTGATTCCAGCTTCTGGAGATAAAACACGCACCTGATTGATTAAATGCAAGAATTTTTCATTATCACCAAAGCGGCGCATGCGACGCAAAATCGTTGGGCTCGTGTGTTGAAAGGATAAATCAAAGTATGGCGCAGTCTTTGGGGTTGCAATCATTGCTTGAATCAAAGTTGGGCGCATCTCAGCTGGCTGCAGGTAAGACAAACGAACTCGCTCTACACCATCTAAAGCGGCAATATCTGGCAAAATCTTTTCCATCAACTGCAGATCGCCTAAATCTTTTCCATAGGATGTTGTATTTTCGCTAACAAGAAATAACTCTGTCACACCATTTGCAACAAGCCAACGCGCTTCATCCATAATTTCGTGGGGACGTCGTGAAATAAAGGCGCCACGAAAATATGGGATCGCACAAAATGAACAGCGACGGTCACAGCCTGAGGCGATTTTAAGCGGGGCCCAAGGCGCAGTTCCTAAGCGTTTACGTGTGAACTCTTCACTCACTTTCAGATCGGCTCTATCACTTGGTGCAATAGGTAAAAGCGCTCGGCGATCGCGTGGAATATGAGGAACATGTGCATTACCGGCAACGATTGATTGTAAGCGCGCGGAAATATCTTTGTAATCATCAAAACCTAAGATTGCATCGGCTTCCGGAAGCGCCTTTGCTAGCTCTTGACCATAACGCTCGGCCATACAGCCAACAGCGACAACGGCCCGCGTAGTGCCATGACCTTTGAGAGAGTTAGCTTCAAGGAGCGCATCAATTGAATCCTTCTTGGCAGATTCAATAAACCCACACGTATTAACTAAGGCAACTTCAGCCGACTCAACATCATCAACCAAGGTCCAACCATCGGCGGCAAGACGACCAGCAAGTTCTTCAGAATCCACTTCATTGCGCGAACACCCTAAAGTGACGACTGCTACGGTGCGCTTCATTGAAGGAATCTTACCGTGTTAAAAATCAGCTCCATACGACACGCTAACTACCTGACTATCACCACCTATGGAGTCAATCCGCTTGCCATTTACCTGAAGATCTACTCCCCCGGCATTTCCAACTTTGAGATCTAAGCGAGTATCACTTGTAAAGGTTTTAGAGATACCTTGCGGCAACTGCCCGCTAAAAAGAGTTCGCCCTTGGGCATCTGAAACAAATAGCCATGTTTTAGCGCGAGTTGTAGCCACAATAACTTTTACGCCTTGTCCGGTAGAGAAAACACTTTGTTCGCTTGCGCTTGCACTAGCGCTAGGAGATGCCGAGGTTGTTGCTGCAATCATCACATCACTTGATGTGCTTCCGGAAATATTTGAAACAATAATTTGAATTAAGCCAACTAAGGCTAGAGAAATTAGTGATATTGCGATAAGTGCTTTCCATGATACTTTTCTTGTTTCATCAGGTTGACGCATCACGCTATTTTCAACTAGCAAATCCCGCATCGTTCTTTTCTCGACGCTCTGCTCTTCATCAAAAATTCGAAGAAGTTCGCGCTCATCAGTCTTCAATGCAGTTGCGATATTTCTTACATGACCGCGTGCATAAGTTTGACCTCCGCAATGTGTGAAGTTATCATCTTCCATCTCGCGCAATAGCGAAGATCGCAGATTAGTGACATTGGACAAGTCATCCAATGACATGCCGGCAGATTTACGTGCCGCAGATATCGATGAACCTAAAGTCATGGGCTAGAAATCCTAAGAAAATTCTGCTCGAGAAGTTATTAGTCTAGGACGTGAGCAGCCTCTGTTACTAGTGGCGAGTGTGAGAAGGTGGGGTGAATTCTAGGTAACGTGGAGAGGTAGCCCTTCGGAACTAGTCCCGCAAAGTGGCGAGTACTGAATCTAACTCATCGGGCTTAACCATAACGATACGAGCTTTCGAACCTTCGGATGGTCCAACAATTCCGCGTGATTCCATAAGATCCATCAAGCGCCCAGCTTTAGCAAAACCGATTCGAAGTTTGCGTTGCAACATGGATGTCGAACCGAACTGAGTTCCAACGACTAATTCGACGGCTTGGCATAAAATATCGAGATCATCACCAATCTCTTTATCGACCATTTTTGGATGACTCATCTTTGCAGTGACGTCATCGCGATACCTAGGCTTTAGTTGCTTTTTAACATGAGTGGTAACGGCTTCAATCTCGCGCTCTGACACATATGCCCCTTGAATCCGCACTGCTCGACTTGCACCCATGGGAATAAATAATGCATCGCCCTGGCCTACTAATTTTTCAGCACCTGGTGTATCTAAAATTACTCGACTATCTGCAAGAGAGCTTGTTGCAAATGAGAGTCTCGATGGAACATTTGCCTTAATAAGTCCCGTAACAACGTCTACCGATGGACGTTGAGTTGCTAGCACTAAATGTATTCCGGCAGATCGAGCTAATTGAGTGATTCGAACTACTGATTCTTCTACTTCTTTTGCAGCTACCATCATCAAATCTGCAAGCTCATCAATAATCACAAGCAAGTAAGGGTATGGCTCGATAGTGCGATCACTATCTGGTGGTGGAACTACCTTTCCAGCGCGTACGGCCTTATTAAAATCATCGATGTGTCTAAAGCCAAAGGTAGATAGATCCTCATAACGCAGATCCATCTCACGTACAACCCACGTCAGCGCATCCGCCGCCTTTTTTGGGTTAGTAATAATTGGGGTAATTAAATGTGGAATGCCTTCATACGCTGTTAGCTCTACGCGCTTAGGGTCAATTAACACTAGGCGCACATCATCGGGAGTTGAACGCGCCAAAATCGAAATAATCATGGCATTAATCATCGACGACTTACCCGCACCAGTAGCACCGGCTACAAGCAGATGCGGCATTTTAGCTAAGTTGGCGCAGATAAAATTACCTTCAACATCTTTACCTAAAGCAACTAACATCGGATGGTGATCTTGACCTGCAACTGAGGATCGAAGTACGTCTCCTAGTGCCACAATCTCACGGTCTACGTTTGGAATTTCAATTCCTACGGCCGACTTTCCAGGTATCGGTGAGAGAATTCGAACATCACCGCTGGCGACAGCATAAGAAATATTTTTTGCTAGGGCTGTTATTCGCTCTACCTTGACCGCATTTCCAAGTTCAACTTCATAACGTGTGACCGTAGGTCCGCGCATAAATCCAGTGACTTGAGCGTCGATTTCAAACTGTAAGAAGACTTCAGTGAGTGCGGCAACAACGGCCTCATTGGCTTTGCTCTTAGCTTTTGCTGGTGGTCCTGATCGCAATAAGTCAGCCGGTGGCAGTTCATACGTGGAATCAGCGCTCAAGAGAAGTTGCTCTGGTCGCCTTTCAGTTGGTGTAACAATGGGTGAGACTGGAATAGGCACGGTGAACTCTTCGTCAAAGCTTTCTTCATCCAACTCTTCCTCTTCTGGCACATTCCATGCAGCTACAACTGGAGATTCAAATGGTGGTGTATCGCTTATTTCAAAATCTTCAACTTTAAGTGCGCGTTCAGGACGTTTTGACCACGCCCATGAACTTGCCCCAGAAATCTTTGTAAAGAGTTCGCTGACTGGCGTTGCCGTGACCACTAAAATTCCAAAAATAAATACCAATGCGAGCACTGGATACGTTAGTACTGATGTCATCAGTGCAACTAGTGGTGTCGTGACTCCATAACCAATCCAGCCTCCGCCATGGCGCATCGCTGTTGCTCCAGTACCTACTGATCCATTAAGCAAATGGGCGATACCTGTAGTTGAAACTAGCAACGCTAGAGTGCCAACAATTACTCTACCCAAAGCTTTTTTATCTTCTGGTGTCCTAAATAATTTAATTGCAAAATAAACCAGAACTACTGGTGCCGCAAAACCAATGCGACCAATGCCGCCATAAATAAAGGAATACACTGCGCGGCTAACAATATTATCGGCGTTAAACCAGGTTCCAGCAGTTGCAATAAGTGCAAGAATCAAAATAAGAAAAGCAACGCCATCTCGTTGATGGGCGGGATCTAAATCCTTGGCGCCACGGGCTATAAAACGGATCGAACTTCCAAGCCCTTTAGCTAATAAACGCCAGAGCGCAGCTAAGCCTCGACCCAATGCTCCACCAACAGCGCCGGTCTTACTTTTAGATTTCTTACGTTTAGTCACACGCACAATCCTAAAGGATGGCTAATTTATGCCGAGCTAGGCTCGCCGCACTCACACCTCAATGACAACTGGGATGATCATAGGTTTTCTTCGATGTTCTCCACCAACCCAACCACCTACAGTCTTTCGAACAATCTGTGATAACTGATGCGTTCCATTAATGCCATCGACTACGGCCGCCGCTAACGCCTTTTCAATCTTCAACTTAACATCATCAAAGAGTGCCATGTCTTCATTAAATCCGCGTGCATGAATATCAGGGCCTGCAACAATCTTTCCGCTCTGCGAATCAATCACAACTACGACTGAGATAAATCCTTCTTCTCCCAAGATACGGCGATCTTTTAATGAGGTTTCAGTAATATCTCCAATACTTTGACCGTCAACATAAACAAAGCCACAAGGTACTGAACCGACAATGTTCGCCTCATGATTAATGAGGTCAACAACAACTCCATTTTCAATTATTAGTGCATTAGCGCGTGCAACACCGGTTGAAATTGCCAGTTCAGCGTTTGCCTTCAAGTGTCGCCACTCGCCATGTACAGGCATTACATACTTTGGTTTAACTATGTTGTAGCAGTATAAAAGCTCACCTGCAGCCGCATGACCAGAAACATGCACCATCGCATTTGCTTTATGGACGACTTTTGCACCAAAGCGAGTGAGCTCATTTATGATTCTAAAGACTGAGTTTTCATTTCCAGGAATCAATGACGAAGCTAAAATAACTGTGTCACCCTCTCCCACTCGAATCTGGTGATCACCATTAGCCATCCGTGCAAGCGCAGCCATCGGTTCGCCTTGAGATCCTGTACAAATTAAAACGACATTGTCATCAAAAGAGTCGAGATCCTTTACATCTATCAAAACGCCTGGTGGCACGGTTAAATAACCCATGTCTTGGGCAATCTTCATATTGCGAACCATGGAGCGCCCAATAAAAACAGTTTTTCTATTATGGATAGCGGCAATATCTATCACTTGTTGAACGCGGTGTACATGTGATGAAAACGAGGCCACAATTACCCGGCGCTTTGTCGATGCGATCACTCTATTAAGTGCGGGCATGATTTCGCGCTCTGAAGGCGTAAAACCTGGCACATCTGCATTTGTAGAATCTACGAGAAAAAGATCTACGCCTTCTTCACCAAGGCGCGCAAATGTTCGCAAATCCGTGATACGACCATCCAGTGGTAGTTGATCCATCTTGAAATCTCCCGTGTGCAACACTCGGCCTGCATCAGTATTGATAACAATTGCAAGTGCATCAGGAATCGAGTGATTGACTGCGACAAACTCAAGTTCAAATGGACCGATATCTTCATGCCCACCTTCGCGCACCTCACGAGTAAGCGGTGAGATGCGATGCTCTTTTAACTTTGCAGTGATCAAAGCCAACGTTAGCGCTGAACCATAGATAGCAATGTCACCACGTTCACGCAAAAGATAAGGAACCGCGCCAATGTGGTCCTCATGGCCGTGTGTTAATACCAAGCCAACTACATCATCTAAGCGATCCCGGATGTAAGAAAAATCAGGCAAAATCAAATCAATTCCGGGTTGGCTATCCTCTGGAAATAAAACACCGCAATCAACGATAAGAAGCTTGCCCTTAGTTTCAAAAACGGTCATGTTGCGACCGATTTCAGCTAAACCGCCAAGGGCGACAATACGTAACCCACCATGAACTAATGGGCTGGGAAGAGTTAAATCTGGATGTGGATGATTCATTATTTAACGCGAACGCCACCGGCACGAAGATCTTCGCGCAACTGCGCAATCTGCGCATCGGTTGCATCAACTAAAGGTAGACGAGTGTGGCCACCAGGCAGACCCATGAGTGTGAGCGCCGCCTTGGTCAAAATGGCACCTTGTGTGCGGAATGTTCCGGTAAATACAGGTAATAGTTTCTGATGGATCTCAAGAGCCTTCGCTACGTTACCTTCAAACCATGCGTTGAGCATCGCCTTTAAATCACTTCCAACAGTGTGTCCGCACACTGAAACAAAACCAACTGCTCCGACAGATAACAGTGGAAGATTTAAAATATCATCACCTGAATAGACTGGTATTCCACAGCGTTTAATAACCCACGACGTTGCTGCAACATTACCTTTGGCATCTTTGAGCGCAACTATTGAAGGGTGTTCAAAGAGTTCAACGATAGTGTCGGATTCAATCTCTACGCCTGTGCGACCTGGAATGTCATAGAGCATCATCGGTAGACCAGTTGCATTGGCCATCGCTAAAAAGTGTGCCTTAATTCCAGCTTGCGGTGGTTTGTTGTAGTAAGGCGTAACTACCAAAATTCCATCGGCGCCAGCGGCTTCGCTTCGTTTGGCTTGATTGACTGAATAATCAGTCTCATTATCGCCAGCACCAGAGAGAACCTTGATATTAGGACCTACTACTTTCTTAACAACTTTAATGATCTCCTCTTTCTCAGAGGATTTAGTTGTAGGTGCTTCACCTGTGGTGCCATTAACAACAATGCCATCATGACCAGTTTGGACTAAGTGGTCGGCGACTTTTTCAACGCCATTCCAGTCGATGCTGCCATCTTTATTAAAGGGAGTGACCATCGCGGTCAACATTCGACCAAAAGGCGCAGGTGTACTCATACGCCTAACTCTACCCGTACTAAGGTGCTATTCGTCCAGATTTTTCGAAAGCACCGTATGTAAGTGGCATTAATTTCGCGAATTCCGCCTCCATTTTCTCGGCCACCATCTCAATTTCGCGTTGAGGATAGCTGGGAAAATGTGAGCCTTCTCGGGCTGTTCGTAAAGACAAAAAGTTCATTAATGCACGGGCATTCATCGTGACATACATCGATGAGTATGTTGCAACTGGTAGCACTACGCGTGCAACTTCACGTGCGATGCCAGCATCTAGCATCTTTTGATAACTATCGTAGGCAACGATATAAGAATCTTTCATAGCCTTAATCGAAATATCAAACTGCTCAACGCTTCCATCTTCAAATGTGTAAGCACCGGTCTTTCCGACCTGAAGAAGTTTGCGTGACTTAGATGGAATATAAAAAACTGGTTTTAACTCTCTATAGCGACCACTCTCTTCGTTATAAGAAGCGATTCGGTGGCGCATGAACTCACGGAAAACAAAAATAGGTGCTGAGATAAAAAAAGTCATCGATGTGTGTTCAAAGGGTGAGCCATGACGCTCGCGCGCCAAATAATTAATCAAACCTGCGGAGCGAGATGGATCTTCACCGATCTCATCCATCGACTGTTCCCCGGCCGTTGAAACCCGTGCCGCCCAAATGACATCGGCATCACTTGCACTGGATTTAACAAGTTCAACTGTCACATCGTCGCGGTAGATAATCTCTTCACTCATGGGCTGACCTTATCTATCTAGGTGTTGGTGGCTTTGGATTTCTAAGGCAGAATGTCCGCGTGTCCAGAATCGAATCCATCACAGTACGCGATTCTATGAGCGTCTCTTTGACCGTAGGCGCCTATGGGGTCGCCTTTGGTGCCGCCTCTGTTGCTAACGGTTTCTCAGTTTTACAGAGCTGCCTCTTATCTCTTCTGACCTTTTCAGGTGCATCCCAATTTGCTGTCGTTGGCGTGATAGGTGCGGGTGGCAGTGCGATAAGTGCAATTGCAACGGCTTCACTACTTGGAATTCGAAATGGCTTATACGGCGTGATCATGGCGCCACGATTAAAAGTTAAAGGCTTTAAACGAATTATTGCGGCACAGATTACTATCGATGAATCTACTGGTGTTGCACTCGGTGCGCAAAAACGCAGTGAAAGTGCGATGCGACATGGGTTTTGGTTAACGGGCTTCGGCGTATTTTTCTTCTGGAATCTATTCACGCTGGCTGGTGCACTTGGTGCGCAAGCAATGGGTGATACCCGTGCTTGGGGACTTGATTCTGCAGTGCCTGCAGCATTTTTAGGTTTACTCTGGCCAAGGCTTGAGAAAAATGGTGATCGCGCTCTAGCCGTTGTATCGATTTTCTTTGCCATCGCCATGACGCCGATTTTGCCAGCTGGTCTGCCGATCATTGCAACTGCCTTTATAGCGATAGCTGTGGGGTTACGCCGATGAATGCATTCTGGATCGCAACTATCGGAACAAGCGTTATTGCCTTTGCTCTTAAATTTGCTGGCCATTCGATTCCGCAGCATTGGCTAGAAAGCCCAAAACTACAAAAGACAAATGCACTTATACCAATTGCGCTGTTGAGCGCACTAGTAGCGGTTCAAACTTTTACTTCAGAGAGCAAAGTAATAATTGACCATCGACTAGCCGGAGTGAGCATCGCAGTTCTAGCGCTGATATTAAAAGCACCTTTTCCAGTTGTCGTTATCTCTGCCGCAGTTACGTCAGCAGCAATCTATAACTGGCTTTAAATCACACCTAGTGAGGTTAATTTAGCTTTTAAATCGATATCAGATGGTTCAGTCAAATGTGTTCCATCACCAAAAACAATGACTGGAATCGACTGTGCTCCACCGTTAATCTCTTTGACCTTTTCGGCCGCCAAAAGATCAGCCTCTACATCAATAATCGTGTAGGCAACATTGAGTTCATCCAGTAACCGCTTTGATCGACGGCAATCTCCGCACCAATCGGCGCTATACATTGTGATTTCTTTAAGCGACATGTGTTTTTCTCCCTTTACATGAATTTATCAAGGCCATGAGTCAGCCCTGATACAGATATAACTTTACGAACTCCCAACAAAACTCCGGGCATAAATCCAGCACGATCGATTGAATCGTGTCGAATTGTCAGCGTCTCACCTAGGCCGCCGAAGATAACCTCTTGGTGGGCTACGAGACCTCGGGCACGTACCGAGTGAACTGGAATATCTCCCACAAGCGAACCACGTGCGCCCTCTATTGAAGTCGTTGTTGCATCTGGCATAGGAGCTAATCCTGCAGACTTACGTGCATCAGTCATTAACTGTGCGGTACGAGATGCTGTGCCACTTGGGGCATCGACCTTATCTGGATGGTGTAACTCAATTATCTCTGCTGATTCAAAGTACTGGGCCGCCTTAGTTGCAAACTCCATCATTAAAACTGCACCAATAGCAAAGTTAGGAGCGATGAGTACTCCAACTGAAGGATTGGCTGCGCACAACTTTTTAATAATCGTAAGCTTGGCATCATCAAACCCAGTTGTTCCGACAACAACGTGCATTCCATTTTTAATAAGAAAATCTAAGTTAGACATAACTGCATCGGGAGTTGTGAAATCAACAACCACGTGTGTTCCTGATCCAATTAATTGATCAAGAGAATCTCCTAAGTCGAGCCCGGCAATCAGTGACATGCCATTATCGGCTTCTACGGCCTTAACCACCTCGGCGCCCATGCGCCCTTTGGCACCCAACACTGCAACATTTATCATTTCATTACCTTCTCAAACTTGGCCGTATTTTTGAATGGTCCAACGAGTGCAAGCGTAGGCGTTTTAGTTAGGTAGGCGCTGGCAATTTCACGAATGTCTTGTTCATTCACGGCCGAAACTGCCTTTAAAATATCATCGAAGCCCATAATCGCTCCATAGACAATCTCGTTCTTACCAATACGGCTCATGCGTGAGCCGGAGTCTTCTTGGCTTAGGACTAATGAACCGCGAACAGCGCCTTTAGCCCGCTCAATCTCTTCATGTGACATTCCATTATCGGCAACATCGGCTAAGACTTCGCGAATAATCTCTAGCACCTCTATCGACTTATCTGGTTTACATCCAGCATAGAAACCAATCTGACCACTTCCAGCAAACTGCTGAGCAAAGGCATAGACCGAGTATGCAAGGCCACGCTTCTCGCGAATCTCTTGAAATAAGCGCGAAGACATTCCGCCACCAAGGGCCGACGCCAAAATGCCCATTGCAAAACGGCGTTGGTCATGACGAGCAACACCCTCCATGCCATAAAACATGTGGGCTTGTTCAGTCGTACGTGAAATCAAACCGACGCTTTGTTGAGCCGCTTTTTTAGGTGGTGTATTCGGGCGAATAACTGGCACACCTAGTGCATCTAAGAATCCATCTTTAGAGAGTGCAGCTTCGACCATCTGCACAACTTTTTTATGTTTAATATTTCCAGCTACAGCTACAACTAAGTCTTGCGGTAAATAACGCTTCTTGTAGTAATTAAAGACGCTTGTTCGAGACATAGCGTTGATTGACTCGATCGTTCCCAAAATTGGACGCCCTAAAGGTGTATCTCCAAAATAAGTCTGCGCATATAAATCATGCACTAAATCACTGGGGTCATCATCGAGCATTGCAATTTCTTCCAACACTACTTTTCTTTCGGCATCTACATCCAGTGCACTAACAACCGATGATGTAATTAAATCCGAGATGACATCGATTGCCATTGGTAAATCAGTATCGATTACACGTGCATAGAAGCAGGTGTACTCCTTAGATGTGAAGGCATTCATCTCTCCGCCAACGGATTCGATAGATGATGAAATCTCTAGCGCCGTTCGACGTGTTGTACCTTTAAACAATAAATGCTCGAGAAAGTGCGAAGCCCCAGCAACTGCCGGGGTTTCGTCCCTTGAACCAACATTTACCCAGATACCGATCGCGGCGCTGCGTACCGAAGAAACCTCTTCAGTAACGATACGCAGACCGCTAGGTAAAACTGTGCGACGAACGCTCATTTATTCAGCTGAACCAGTTGTTCCATCTTCAAGAACTGGAACCAAAGACAGCTTGCCCTTTGGATCAATCTCGCCGATTTCAACTTGAATCTTGTCGCCAACCTTCATGACCTCTTCCAAGTTCTCAATGCGCTTTCCGCCATGCATCTTGCGAATCTGAGATACATGCAAAAGACCATCTTTACCTGGCATCAATGAGATGAAAGCACCGAATGCAGCTAGCTTGACGACCGTACCTAAGTAACGCTCACCAACTTCTGGCATCTGCGGATTAGCAATGGCGTTGATCTGTGCACGTGCAGCTTCGGCCGATGGGCCATCGACTGCGCCGATATAAATCGTTCCATCATCTTCAATAGAGATATCTGCGCCAGTCTCATCTTGGATCTGGTTAATAATCTTGCCCTTAGGTCCGATTACTGCACCGATCTGATCAACTGGAATCTTCACAGAGATAATGCGTGGAGCAAATGGGCTCATCTCATCTGGGCCATCAATTGCTTCATTCATTACATCAAGGATTGCAAGGCGAGCCTCTTTTGCTTGAAGAAGAGCACCAGCTAGAACAGATGCTGGGATTCCATCGAGCTTAGTATCTAGCTGCAAAGCTGTAACAAAATCCTTAGTTCCAGCGACTTTAAAGTCCATATCGCCGAAGGCGTCTTCTGCTCCGAGAATATCGGTAAGGGCAACGTACTCGACCTTGCCATCGACAGTGTCAGAGATGAGACCCATTGCAATTCCAGCAACTGGTGCGCGCAGTGGAACACCTGCGTTGTACAACGCCAATGTTGATGCACATACAGAGCCCATTGATGTTGAACCATTTGAACCAAGAGCTTCAGAGACCTGACGGATTGCGTACGGGAACTCTTCGCGGGTTGGAAGAACTGGAATCAATGCACGCTCAGCGAGTGCACCGTGGCCGATTTCGCGGCGCTTAGGCGTACCAACACGACCGGTCTCACCAGTTGAATATGGTGGGAAGTTGTAGTTGTGCATGTAACGCTTATGGTTCTCTGGATTCAACGTATCTAGCTGTTGCTCCATCTTGAGCATATTAAGCGTTGTGATTCCAAGAATCTGCGTCTCGCCACGTTCGAAAATTGCTGAGCCGTGAACACGAGGAATTACTTCTACCTCTGCAGATAGCGCACGAATATCGCGAAGTCCGCGACCATCGATACGAATCTTGTCGCGCAGAACGCGCTGGCGAACTAGCTTCTTAGTAAGTGAACGGAAAGCCGCTGGGACTTCCTTTTCACGTCCAACAAAAGCTGCGCTAACAGTTTCTTTTGTAGATGCGCTGATCTCATCGATCTTTGTTTCGCGCTCTTGCTTACCTGAAATAGTAAGTGCCTTAGCAAGATCTGCACCGGCTGCCTTCTCAACGGCTGCAAATACATCATCTTGGTAGTCAAGGAACACTGGGAACTCTGCAGTTGGCTTTGCGGCCACCTTTGCAAGCTTGGCCTGTGCTTCGCAGAGAATCTTGATGAATGGCTTTGCCGCATCTAGTCCTTGTGCAACAACTTCCTCATTAGGAGTTGGCGATCCGCTCTTGATCAGATCAATTGTCTGTGTTGTGGCTTCTGCTTCAACCATCATAATTGCAACATCACCATCATCGCTTATGCGACCGGCAACAACCATGTCAAAGACTGCGTTAGCAACCTGTGAGTGATTAGGGAATGCAACCCACTGGCCATCAATCAACGCAACGCGAACGCCGCCGATTGGTCCAGAGAATGGAAGACCTGCAAGCTGTGTAGACATTGATGCTGCGTTAATAGCAATGACGTCATACATATGATCTGGATCTAACGCCATAACGGTTACAACGATCTGTACTTCGTTACGAAGGCCCTTAACAAATGATGGACGCAATGGACGATCGATTAAGCGGCAGGTAAGAATCGCATCCTCTGATGGACGACCTTCACGACGGAAGAATGATCCTGGAATACGACCAACTGCATACATCTTCTCTTCAACATCAACCGTTAAAGGAAAGAAATCAAATTGATCCTTTGGTGTCTTTGATGCAGTAGTTGCTGAGAAGATCATTGTCTGATCATCTAGAAATACTGCTGCAGCTCCTGCTGCTTGACGCGCTAAGCGTCCTGTTTCAAAACGAATCTCTCGTTTTCCGAACTTTCCGTTATCAATTACTGCAACGGCTGATTGAACCTCTTGACCCTCCATGGGTCCTCCTTTAGTTATGTAGAGATAGCTGCCTTCAGCTATCTCTGTTTCGGGCTACCTCACCGAGTGAAAAACAATGAATCTCCGATCGAAGTTCACGCACGCACTTATAAAAAGGCTCTTGCGGAAACCACTACCGAGGACCATTGATCCTCTAGTGGGTAGGTAGTGCTTTATTTAGCGGCGAATACCGAGCTTTTCGATAATCGCACGGTAGCGATTGATATCTGTCTTTGCGAGATACTGAAGAATTCGACGACGACGTCCAACTAGTAACAAAAGTCCACGACGGTTGTGGTGGTCATGTGGGTTGGTCTTTAAGTGTGTTGTGATCTCTTCAATGCGCTTGGATAGCAAAGCGACCTGTGTTTCAGGACTTCCCGTATCAGTAGGAGTAGATCCGTACTCTGCGACGATTGCCTTTGTTGCCTCTGGTGTTAGTGCCATGTAGTGGTGCTCCTATTTTTCTGATGATCACGGGGTTTTCCGGTGTACCTCACGGAAAATCGCTTTCTCGTTGGATGCATAGGCTACCAGCGGGCCTGTGGATACGTGAAATCGGGTTCAGTGCTCGGTCAATTCGCGGGCTTTTGCGCAGTCTTTGGCCATCTGAACGAGCAATGGCTCAAGACCATCAAATGTCAACGTATCTCGAAGGCGCCACCCAAACTCAATTGTTGCAGCCTTTGTATAGAGATCTAAATCAGTACGGTCCAGCGCATAGGCCTCGACTTGGCGCCCACGCACACCGGCAAAAGTTGGGTTAGTGCCGATCGATATCGCCGCTGGCCAACGATCGATTCCGACAGATAACCAGCCGGCATAGACACCATCGGCTGGAATTGTTTGGTGCTCAAGATCGCCTAGGTTTGCCGTCGGGTATCCAATTTCACGGCCGCGCTTTTCGCCATGAACAACTATTCCATCTAGGCGGTGCGGGCGCGTTAATAATTCGCGAGCTTTTTCAACATCTCCCTCAATGATCAGTTTTCTAATGCGGGTGGATGAAACAACTTCGCCATCTTCAGGGGCTAAATCTAATATCACTGTCTCAAACTCTGTGTGGGCTTTAAGGGATTCAATATTTCCAGCTGCTTTATGGCCATAAGTAAAGTTCTTACCAACAACGACCGTTGTTGCACTTAACTGTTGTACCAAAATTTTATTAACAAAAACCTCTGGGCTCATCGCCGCAAACTCGGGCGTGAACTTCATAACTGCAACTTGATCGGCATTATGTATTTTGAGTAGCTCAATCCGGTCAGTGAGAATTGTTAAAAGCGTTGGCGCCCGATCTGGTGCAAAAATACTGACTGGATGTGGGTCAAAAGTGAGCGCCACTATTTTTTCATCCCCCGCAATTGCTTTGGCACGGTTGAGTACGGCCTGGTGACCTTTATGGACACCATCAAAGACTCCGATTACAACAACGCTCATTGGATTATTATTACCTAGTTAGCTCGCTGCTGTGAACACAGCAATAGGTTTAGCAAGACCATCTTTATTGGCCAGCAGTGCAATCAGTTGATTATCGCCACTCATCCCCGCATAAATTCCATCCGTTGGATTGGGCGAGAGTGGGCGACCGAAAGAGAGCTCTTGGCGCTCATCTAAAGCTAGTTCGCGAGGCGCAAAGGTTGCACGCGCAACATCGGACAATGGCAAAACTGTGAATTCATTATTCTTTAATTGAGTAAGAGTCACTGCTTGATCTAACCCAAAACTTGCTACCCGACTGCGACGCAATGACGAGAGATGACCGCCAATATTGAGTGCGTTTCCACAATCACGTGCGATCGCTCTAATAAAAGTTCCGGCAGAACACGTAACTTCGATATCAACTTCAATAGTTGCTTTCAATCTACGGATCTGCAGAATATCTAGCTGACTTATGGTGACTTCACGTGCAGCTAATTCAACTACTTCCCCTGCGCGAACTCGATCATATGCGCGCTCTCCATCGACCTTCACGGCCGATACCGAACTAGGTCGCTGCATAATTCTTCCGTGCATCTTTGCTAGCTCAGTTTCAATCTGTGCGTCAGTAATATGTGAAACATCGCCAGTTGAAATAATCTCACCCTCGGCATCATCGGTAACTGTCGCGATGCCTAAGACCATGGTCCCTTGATATGTTTTATCTCCGTCAGCGATGTACTGAAGCAGGCGTGTTCCGTTGTTAAAACCAAGAACTAAAATTCCAGTCGCCATCGGATCTAATGTTCCAGCATGACCGACTTTACGTGTGCCCAATGCGCGTCTGGCAATAGCCACAACGTCATGGCTAGTCATTCCTGGCTCTTTATCTACAACCAGAAATCCGTGCTCGATGATTACTCCGACTCGATTATGCGTGGGGCTTTATATGGATCTTCTCCCCCTGCATAGGTTGCATTTTTGCGGAGCGCAGCTACTTGAGCATCTTGTTCATGCACTTTTTCTAGCAATGAATCAAGTGCTTTCGCGCTCTCCGGTAGACCATCTTCAAAAAATGCCAGGGAAGGAGTTATGCGAAGACCTAGTTCGCGACCTAGTGCCGAACGAAGTGCACCTTTCGCGCTGTCTAGCGCCGCGGCTGTTGATGCGCGTTGATCCAAATCGCCCAATACGGTGTAGAAGATTGAGGCTTGTTGTAAATCTCCAGTAACGCGCGCATCAGTGATAGTGACAAAACCAAGACGCGGATCTTTAATCTTTGTCTCAAGCAGTTGCGCCACCACCACTTTAATGCGGTCGGCTACTTTTAATGTGCGATGTGATGGACTCATTCTTATGCTCGCTTTTTCTCGCGCATCTCAAATACCTGAATTATGTCGCCAACGGCGATCTCCTTCATGTTGCCAACACCAATTCCGCACTCAAAGCCCTCTTTCACTTCAGTTGCATCATCTTTAAAGCGCTTGAGTGAATCGATAGTGAGGTCATCGACAAGGATCTGATCGCCACGCATGATGCGCGCCTTTGCATTTCGACGGATGATTCCATCTTTAACGATAGAACCTGCGATATTTCCAGCCTTAGAAGATTTAAAGATCTCGCGAACTTCAGCGTTACCAACAACAAACTCTTCGTAGATTGGTTTTAGTAAGCCCTTGAGTGAAAGCTCAATCTCATCAATTGCTTGATAAATCACTGAGTAGAAGCGAACTTCTACGCCTTCTTGATCAGCAAAGATTGCTGTTTGTGGCTCAGGCTTAACGTTAAAGCCAATCACTACTGCAGTTGATGCCGAGGCCAAAGTGATATCGCTCTTGGTAATTGCACCAACGCCACGGTGAATAACGCGAAGATCAACTTCTGCGCCAACATCGAGCTGCATCAACGCTTCTTCGAGCGCTTCTACCGAACCACTGACGTCGCCCTTAAGAATTAAGTTCAAGGTAGAAATCTTGGATTGCTCCATGAAGTCTTCCAGTGAAACCTTCTTGCGCGCCTTAGCCAATTGAGCATTACGTTCAGCGGCCTGACGCTTTTCAGCGATCTGACGCGCAGTTCGATCTTCATCGGCGACTAGGAAAGTATCCCCAGCACTTGGTACAGATGTGAATCCAAGAACTTGAACTGGACGCGATGGTCCGGCAGTTTCAACAGAATCACCGTTCTCATCCAACATCGCACGCACGCGACCAAAGGATCCACCGGCAACGATTGCATCACCGATTTTTAATGTTCCGCGTTGAACAAGAACAGTTGTTACAGGTCCACGTCCACGATCAAGGTGGGCTTCAATCGCAACACCACGAGCGCTGTCATCGGCAACTGCGCGAAGATCAATTGCGGCATCAGCGGTCAATAGAATCGAATCGATCAATGCATCTACGCCCTGACCAGATTTTGCTGAGACGTTTACAAAGATTGTCTCTCCGCCGTACTCCTCTGCAATTAAGTTGTACTCAGTTAACTGTTGACGAACCTTGTCGGCATTAGCGCCTTCTTTATCCATCTTGTTAACAGCTACAACGATTGGAACATCGGCAGCTTGTGCATGGTTTAACGCCTCGATTGTCTGCGGCATGATGCCATCATCTGCGGCAACAACAAGCACCGCAATATCAGTTACTTTGGCACCACGTGCACGCATAGCGGTAAATGCTTCGTGACCTGGTGTATCGATAAATGTAATCGCACGGTTTGTACCGTTGTGATCATGGTGAATTTGATATGCACCAATGTGCTGTGTAATTCCGCCGGCTTCAGATTTCATGACCTCACTCTTGCGAATTGCATCGAGCAACGAAGTCTTACCATGGTCAACGTGACCCATAACAGTGACAACTGGTGGACGCGCAACAAGTAATTCAGGATCAAGAGCTGCAAGCTCATCAGCTAAATCAATATCAAAGCCTTGCAGAAGTTCGCGATCCTCATCTTCCGGACTAACAATTTGGATTTCATAACCAAGTTGTACTCCGAGAATTTCAAAAGTATCCGCATCAACAGATTGTGTAGCTGTCACCATCTCACCTAAGTGAAATAGTGCTGCAACTAAC
>Ga0194055_10001030_pt1 | contig 22744 bp, 13 predicted proteins | sample SepL449m_MetaG_FD_155482 | JGI IMG/M metagenome (GOLD analysis project Ga0194055, IMG submission 155482) | Anoxic zone freshwater microbial communities from boreal shield lake in IISD Experimental Lakes Area, Ontario, Canada - Sep2016-L442-9m | ecosystem: Environmental > Aquatic > Freshwater >... | reverse complement strand
TTTCACGACTTCCCGATGCCGTGCCGACGGTTGCGACGATCTTGGTCTTGACCAGCGGGCCTTCCCGATATTGCGGTTGTCCCGACTCCATAAACCGAATCCTTCTCGTATGGCTCAGATCATTTGCTCGGATCGAGCTTGGTGTTGAACAGCGTCGGGTTGATTGGCTTGACGACTTCGCCCGGTTTGGCAATGGGAAGTTTACCAGTCAGCTTGATCGATTTCGGTGGCAAACAACCTTTTTCATTACAGGCCTGATAGTTGATTGTGATTTCCATGTCTTCGGTCAGGCCACCCGCTTCCTTGGGAATCTTTAAGGTCCCGCGGATCTGGACTTCACCCTCATACACCATGACTTCGTCGTCTGAACCATCAAACTTGAAGCCAGATCCTTTCGGGTACTTCACGTCAACCAGTTCCAATCCGTTCTTTGATTTCCAGGTGACCTTGGTCGGGATCTGAAACTCTTCCGTCGGCGGATTCGCATTGACGTGCCAGCCCTTGGCAACTTCCAGAACAACCACAACCTGACAGGCGCTGCCAGCCGGAAGTTTGTCCACGGAAAGGAACGCCTTGGCTTTGACGTGTTCCGGCTTTTTGGGTGCTTCTTCCTTTTGCGTTGTCGGGACGACTTCACCGGGAGCGTCGACAGCATCCGCCTGGACGACAGCATTGTTTTTGGGAGGTACAGCAACACCTGACGTTTTCTTCGGCGCATCCGCCAGCAGTTCCGAAATTGCCAGGGCCAGAACGGTCAATCCTCGCGGCGACTGTTCGAGATTTGACGCAAACAAATCGACGATTGTCTGAGCTTCTTCGCGGTATCTTTTGTCATCGGTCAGCTTCGCCAGTTTCGTGAGGTTTCGGGCACTGACGCTGTTTCCAGCGGGAAGTACGCCGTCATAGCAATTCTTGGTGCGAGCCAGCAGTTCCTCGTGCTGATGCGACGTGAAGAAGAATCCACCCCCCGCTTCATCGCGAAACATCTTTAATTGATCGTCCTGCAGTTTTCTGGCCGCTGTCAGCCACTTGGCATCATTCGTCACGGAATGCAATGCCAGCAATCCATCAATTACGAAAGCGTAGTCATCCAGATAGGCATTGAGCTTGGCAACTCCAGCCGTGTGAGTATGCAACAGGCGTCCCTGCTGATCCCGCATGTTCGTCAGTAGAAATTGCGCGGCCTTTTCGGCGATCCGAACGAATTCAGGCTGGTTCAATGTCCCTCCGGCTCGAGCAAACGCACCAATCATCAGACCATTCCAGCCCGCGAGGATCTTTTCGTCGCGTAGCAGCTTTTGTCGCTGATTTCGGACATCCAGTAACTTCTGTCGAGAAACGGTGAATTCGTCCATGACGGCGCCTGAACGAATTCCCCCCAACGGCACGTCTTTCGCCGGCCCAGGCAACTGGTCGACGGAAAGTCGCAAGACGTTCCCATGTTCGAAGTCTGACAATTCCTTGACGTGATACGCATCCTTGAATGCATCGGAGTTTTTGCCGAGGACCTTGTCGATATCACGGGATTCCCAGACATAGAATTCCCCTTCCACACCGTTTGTTTCGGCATCCAGAGCCGAAAAGAAGGCACCTTCACTGCTGGTCAACTCACGTTCGACGAATCCCAGCAGTTCCTCGGCGACTTGCTTGTACAGCGGATTTTTGGTCGCGGCAAAAGCGTTCGCATACAGATCTGCGAGCTGTGCCTGGTCGTAAAGCATCTTTTCGAAATGGGGAACCAGCCACTGTCGATCGACTGAGTAACGATGGAACCCGCCGCCAAGATGATCTCGAATGCCACCACAGGCCATGTTCATCAAAGTGAGATCCAGCAACTTTGCCGCTTCGGGATTTGGCTGATGTTTCAGCGATTCCTGAACAAACAGCAGTTTGGCAGGGGTCGGAAACTTCGGGCTGCGAACTCGCTGTGGTGTAAAATCGACACCGCCGTACTCTGGATCAAAACTGGCAACAACGGCGTCAAACGATTTCTGAACCAAGGCCTGGTTCGCTTCGACAGGTTTCAGCGAGAGTTTCGGGCGCATCACGCGACGAGTTTCATTGGCGAGAATCTCGGCGTTTCCTTCCATCTGCTCCTTCTTGGTGCCCCACAAATCGATCAAGCGTTCCAGGACAGTCGGAAACCCGGTGGCACCATCGGTGTCTTCGGGAGGAAAATAGGTCCCCCCTGCGACAGGCTTTCCTTCCGGAGTCATGAACATCGACAACGGCCAGCCTCCCCCGGAAGCGGTGCCGATGGCCTGGTAGTAGACTTGCAGTGCCGTCATGTAAACATCGTCGACATCCGGTCGCTCTTCGCGATCGACCTTAATGCAGACAAAGTGCTTGTTCAGTGTCTTGGCAATCGCCTCGTTCACGAAGACCTTTCGCTCCATCACGTGGCACCAGTAACAACTGCTGTATCCGACCGAGAGGAAAATCAGCTTCCCCTCTTTCTTGGCCTTCTCAAACGCCTCAGGCCCCCAAGGGTACCAGTCGACGGGATTGTGAGCGTGCAGCAATAGATAAGGGCTTGTTTCACGAACGAGTCGATTCGGCTTTCCCTTGGCTTTCGGTGCCCCCTTGGCGTCATCCACAGCAGCCCCTTGCTTCGATGCGCACCCGAGCAGAATGAGGCCAGCCAGGCCAAGCAGAAGTCCGTAAGATCGTGCCAGTCGTTTCATGTCGCAGCTCCATCTGTCGAGCGTTCGGCGGTCAGCAATCGGCAAAGGGGATTCACCGAGATCCATGCCCACGTCATCTCAGTTGAGAGACGAACATCCATGAGGTCAGCAGACACCTTCCCCACGTGTGGCACAGCCCGCATCATTCTAAGTTCAAACAGACGATGGGGGAAGTCCGCGCTGATTCAATGCCATGTGACTTCGAAAATGTCAGATTCCGGGCGTTCAGAGGCACTCAACGCGGGGAGATCACGCAGCCATTAAGTTGGCACGACCGGTTTCACCCGAATCACATCACTGCTGACGCCGATGGTTTCGGTAGTAGTCGAGTGAAACGATCAGCAAGACACACCTGAGTTCGCCGCTCTCAATCAGTCTGTCAGGACTGCCTGGCTTCGAGTCCAGCACTCGACGTCATCGTGAAGCTCGTGTCGGCGTCCAAATTCCGCCAGCTTTTGATACCGAGTTCGTAGTGAACAACTACAGGTCCAACTGATCTTGGCTTGGCATTCCGGGCAGAACTCAAGTGGCTGGCGATCGCTTTCCGAGAGATTGTTTGAGCCGTTCATTCCGCACTCGAACGCAACACAGTGCGGGATTCCGAGCATATGGCCGGTCTCGTGGGCGGCGGTCTTCAGCGTTCTCCGCAGAAACAGTCGTTTCTCGTCGAACGAACCATCAACATTACCATTACGGTGCAATGACCAGACTCCAACGCGATCTGAGAGCGATGCCTGGCCAAACACGAAATTCCAGTTTTGTCCGGGCCAGAGATCCTCAGCCGTGAGTCCAAGAACGGCGACGGCATCCTTTGGACGGAGTGGCTTGAGGACGTGATCGAGCAAATGCGTCGAGAGAACCTGCGAAACGTTCCAGGTGGGATGAACACGCCGCGCCTGTTCTGGTAAATCCGCCAGAGACTTATCGGGCAACAGTTCGACAGGCATTCCAAAAAAGCGAGCCATGAAATCTTCTGTCTGGACAACGACCGCTCGTTGAGATTTGGAAAACTCGCCCAGCGGCTGAATGTAAATCGCCCGATACTGCTGGCACACACGCCCCTTCTTGCGGGCCATGAATTCGTCGAACGATTGCCCCGTCTCCTTGTGCTGTTCGAGCCAGTCTCCCGGCTGGTTCGGCTTCTTCTTTTCGTGCAACGGCAGTATCTGGGACTTCGCTTTGAGGACCGCCTGCAAGCTGACGAGTCCAGTCTCATGCTTGGGATTCGCAATGCTTTCGAATGACCTCCCCAGGCATTGGGCGACGCCGAACGAGGTGAAAGTGAGAAAAGTGCGGCGGCGCATGGTTGCTTTCTTTGACGCGACTACTCAAATCGAAAAAGGCAATTGCGTGGACGAAACGTATGGCCCGTCCAGGAACATCGCATTCAACGAACCGACTGATAACCGCTCTCTTGCGACTTGATGCACAGGCTTACGGGCGAACTACAATTGTAAGTTGCCCCCGTTTCCTTTTCCGATGAGCAAAATCGGTTTCTGATGATGTGACAGATGAGACGACGGCTCTTCAATGCACTCACTGCGTGGTGCGACTACGAGAAATGCCACGCCCCAGCAGCACGATCAACCCTGCAGAAACGACCAGCAGGCCGATCCCCAGCAGTGGGCGGTAGACGATCCATCCAATCGCAATCGTGCTCAGTGATAACGGCAACGCCAGAAGAAATGCCAGCAAACCAGTGCCGTATCCGACCAGCGTTCCGAAGAACGGAACGATATCCGCCAGGACCGACATCGGACGAAACAACAGCATCAGGCCGAAGTACATCAGCCCAAAACCAACCAGTCTCAGAATCCACGTCATAAAATCGTTATCAGCATTGAGCTTCCGGAAGAAATCTTCCTTGGTGGTCTGGCCTGAGCGGAGTTCGAAGAGGCGTCCACCACGGCGAGTTGTAAACGGTGCAAACGTCGCCCCCGTTTGCACTCCGACGAGACCGCACGGTCCGCTGGGGACGTGTTGAAAGTGAACCCGTGTGTCGCCAATAGCGGGATTTTCAGCGTCCTGACCTGAATAGATTTGGCCGCTTGAGACTCGCCATTTCGTCGACTGATCCTCTGCGATGTCAATCTGTTCACTGGTGACGGTCAGTGGCTGAAAATCATGAAGTGACGACTTCAAATCTTCAGGAATCTGGAATGCCCCCAGTTGAATGACTCCTGCCACGAACTCGGCCGATGTACAGGGAAATTGCCGCGGATTTTGATGCCCCTGAGGCTGATGAAAATGCGACGAGTCAATCACATCCGGCGTCCAAGTCTTGGAGTAACTGTAGGTCTTCGTCGTTGTTTCGCCACCTCCGAGGTTTTTCTTCGTTTCGGTGTGCTCACTTTCCTTCCACTGATACATTTCGACACTTCGCTTCAGCCAGAGCGAGTCCTTCGTCGTGATCCCAAAGATGGGATCACGCAACGATTCACTCGTCGTCGCTGGTCCGGACGCAAAGACCACCTTCCCTTCTCGAGAGGGATCGACCGCCTGAACCTCAATAGTTTCCGCACTTTTCTGACCTTCATCGAGGTCTTGGGCGCGATGGACGGCTCGGCCTTCATTCCAGAACAGAACGGGAAAGGCAACGACAAACAGAAGCAATCCGAAAATCATCCCGCCAAAAGCGCTTGCGATCCGGCTAAACCACGATTGATACGAGACTTCACTTGTTCCACCAGAAAATCCGTCGGCAGAACCGCTTGAGCCGAAATCACCGCCGCCGAAATCTTCGTTATTCATCGGTTCGTATTCCTTATGCCACGGGATGAGTTGAACCCGCCAGTGTGCTGAACGGATTCTCATCACGAACGCAAACAGGGACTATGCAGATCAAAAAATCTGACTTCCGTATGAACGGGCCGCAAGATGCTATCGCACAACCACTTCGCCGTACATCAACTCTCCTGAGGCAATCGTTGTTTCCATATCAATAGCGTCCTTGAGCGAAACTCCGGCAAAGTCAATCACGTTCGCGACACACGTATCCGTTTCTTGAGCCGAGCCTGCGAGTAATTCACGCTGACCTGCAACGACCAGCTTTCCGTTGTCCAGAATTTCACTCCGCCCCAGCTTACTTTCATAAACACCCGGTGGACAGCCTGCCCACCCCGCCGCATCGCAGGTCAAGATGGTTCGCTTGGAAGATTTCACTTTGATAAATGTCTGCACGAGATTGGGGGGCAAGTGGTGCCCGTCCACAATCAGGCTGGCCGTGAGACGGTTCTCAGCCAGTTGTTCGAAAATGTAATTGCGATGGCGATGGATCATGGCATGCGCGCCATTGCCAAGGTGAGTACTTAACCTGGCTCCTGCATCGACCGCACCACGAATCTGTTCGGGGGTTGCCGCAGTGTGTCCAATCGCAATGACAACTCCGCTGGCAACCGCGCGGCGAATGAAATCCAAGGCACCTTCGACTTCAGGCGCGATGGTGACCAGCTTGATGCGGTTTCCCGAGATCTGTTGCAACTTCTGGAATTCGGACCAGTCCGCGGGCCGAACGTGTTCGCGAGGATGGGCACCGCGTGGACCATCTTCTGTCGAGATGTAGGGGCCTTCCAGATGACATCCACAGACCATTCGGTCAGCCGTCGACTTGTATTCACAAGCTTCACGAATCGCCGCAAATCCAGCCGCCAGTCCCTCAAACGAATTCGTAATCAATGTCGGGCAAAGACGCGTCACGCCATATCGATAGTGCGGCTCCAGCGCCTGCAGAACATCGCTTCGCGTCAGCGAGTCGCTGCTGAACCAGATACCGCCATGCCCGTTAATCTGCAGGTCAAACAACGCAGGAGCGATGTACGGCCAGTCCGCCACCGATTCACTGGGCCAGGCAGGTTCAATTGATCGAATCCGATTCCCGGCAATGGTGACTTTGATCGGTTCACCATTTTCGTAACTGCGTGCTTTGAGTGTGACCATATTCTCTTTCGCTGTCGAGTTGATCGCAGTGACTACCAGCCCTCACGGAAATCGCTCCTTCGTCGCACCGTGACCAACCAGCATTGTATCCCGTGGACGGCGTATGGGGAGTCTCAGCCGCAACGACTGCCGATGTCAGTCTGGGTCAATGTCTCGTGCAAAATGAATTTCGGCCCATCAAGCGAGTGCCACGGTTGCGGAATCATCGAAGCCATGGCTTTGTCGCAGAATCCAAAACCGTGGTACCAAATTCGCTATGATTGGACTTGATAATTGAGAGTTGCGGCATAGAGACCCCCAAAGGGGGGGCAGATAGTCGTGGTTCGGTTCGCGAACCAACGCTTCTTGTTTGACAAGACTTCTGACGACGAGGCGAATATTTGAGTCGCCATAAGAACAATGCGACGTTGGTTCGCAGAGCGAACCACGACTATCTGGCATCTCGCCTTGCATCGTACCGGCAGCCTGTCACTGCATCGTTGGCCTTCTGGCTATCACGAAGTCGTACAACGTGCCCTGGCTTCAATGCAATGGACTTGGTTGAATCCGGCAGGCTTCAATAGGATTAGGGCAGTTGCAGGTGACGAACCGGGATTCGTCAGTGTATCCTGCAGGGGCAAATCTCACTTCAAGGATCGGTTATGGGTCTTGCCACCGTCTTCAAACTGAGTATCTACATTTTGACGGGATTCGTCGGCGTGATACTTGGCGCTGCCGAATATGGCTTCATTCCGTTCATTTCAATCCCCGTGACGATTTTTGCCTACTGGTGGTGTGAAACCGGACTCGATCGCGCCGGGAATCGTCGGGGACTGAGCGAATCCCTGGCACTGATTCTCGGATTCCTTGCGCTATTGGCGGCATCGTTCGAATTCTTCTCGGAAAACTACGAAGGACGCTTGCTGGCCGGAATCCACATGGTGGTCTATTTGACATGGGTTGTTCTGTTACAGCAGAAATCGAACTACCGGTATTGGCTGTTGATGACGTTGGGGATGATGCACGTCGCCGTTGGTGCGGTCTTGACGAGTGCCACCTGGTACGGTGCCTGTATGGTGGTCTATCTGTTTGGGGCGATCTGGACGCTATCGGTCTTCTCGCTGTACCGCGTGGCTCAGGAATTTGCTGCGATCGAACCAGACTCACCGAACGGGGGCGTTAAACCGGCAAGTACAAAGTCTACGGCACGTGGCGAAGTCTTTGATGACATTCGTCTGGAGAACAATGCGTCGTGGATTTCGCTGCGCCTGGTCAGTGGAGTCGCATTCACATCGTTTGCCGGTCTGATGGTTGGCGCGGCGTTTTTCGTACTGGTTCCTCGTGTCTGGGTCGGCTCTGCACTGGGAATTTCCGACGATGCTTTGCCAGCATCAATGAAGCGAGTTACTGGTCAGGCCTCGGAGGTTCGACTGGGGGATCTTGGGCAGATCCTGGTCAGCAATGATCCGGTTCTGAATCTGAAAATTTATGATATCCGGTCAGAAGAACAGATCAGTGTCCACAAGTACGCAGAATCACTGGGGATGTCGGAACCCCTGTTTCGTGGCGCTGTCTTAATAAACTATGCCGCTGGAAACTGGAAGCCGATTTCTTCCGGTAACATGATCATTTCGATCATCCCCAGGAAATATGATCCAGATTCTCAAAACGCAACTCAGCCCGCGTTTCGCCATGAAACCCATCTCGAGCGGATTGGCACGAATGTTCTTTATTGTCTCGGTCGACCGCTAGCCATGCGAGACCGTGACTGGACACGAGTCGCCAATACCGAGGTTTCGAGCCAGTTGGCAATTCGTCGCGACTGGTTTGAAAGCTTGCCTGGGGCCGTTGATTACACCGTAATCACCGGACAGCCCACGAACGAAGATCGGCTGCAGCCTGACGGCGTTCCAAACCCGAAGGAAGCCTCCTATTTTCAGCGAAGCGGGAAGAAGTACATGACAATTTGCCTGGAGGTCTCCAATGATCTCGGCCGATTGACGTCGTTAGCAGAAAGAGTTCGCGATGATGAGGCCCGGAAAATTGGTCGCAAGCTGACTCAAATCGAAACCGCCAAGGCCATTGAATCGTATCTGCGAGATTCCGGTGAGTTTGCCTATTCGTTGTCGACGCCTGTTGTTGACTCGAATATCGATCCCGTCGAAGATTTTCTGTTCAATCGGCGCACCGGGCACTGCCAGTACTTCGCCACGGCTTTGGCATTGATGCTGCGTGCTGTGCAAATTCCTTCGCGAGTTGTCACGGGATTTAAGGGGGGAGTCGAACAGGCAGACGGAACGCTTGAGGTCGAAAAGCGATTTGCCCATGCCTGGGTTGAAGCCTGGCTTGATGACCGACGCTGGGTGGCGTTTGATGCCACGCCTGAAGATGGTCGCGCCGAAAGTGTGACCGAAATTGGCGCCAATAAGAATCTGTTTGCACTGCTCTCGTCGAGGCTGGCCGTAATGTGGGAGTCGAACATTCTCGATGTTTCCCTGGAACGGCAAGAGGTCTTGATCTATGAGCCACTGCGCGAGTGGCTCAATTCCGTCATCGAATTTCAGCGAACTTTTGTGAAGTCGCCTGGAGAAGCGTTGCGGTTGCTCGTCGCGAATATTCTTGACGTGAGAACATGGATGTCACTTCCGAGAATACTGGTCCTGACATTGTTGATCTCATCGGCATGGTTGATTCGTCGGAAAAGTGCCTGGCTGCGAGGGATATTTAAGCGACGGGCAAAGGATACGTCCGATCCAAGCCGCCGGATCGAGTTTTACGAGCGATTTGTCAAACTGATGAAGTCAAGTGGCCGCGTTCGGCAACTGGGACAAACACATCAGGAGTTCACCAGCGAAGTGGCACCGGAACTAGCCAGGCGTCTGGGCGATGTTGGGATCGAGCCGGACGTTCAGGCGATTGCCGGTTTGTTCTACCGCGTCCGGTTCGGTGAAAGCGAATTAACTGACGGCGAGTCCACGGAGTTGAACGAACTTCTTGGTCGACTTGAAATTGGACTCGACCCAAAATCTCAGCGGCACGTGACAAAAGCGTGATCAGTCACTCAATTCCGTGCATCGTTCCGGTAATTGTCAGCCGCGCGCCAGTTTGGACATGCAGACTCCGGCCGCGACCGAAACGTTGAGCGATTCGATTGGACCGCGCGGTGCCAATCGCACAAGCTCATCAACGTTTTCAGTCGTCACTCGCCTAAGCCCAAATTCTTCGTTCCCAAAAATCAGCAGGTGCGAACGATCCGACGGGAGATCATTCAATTCGCGCGAGGCATGTTCGGAGGTTCCAATCACTGTCAGCCCCGCATCGCGTGCCAGCGTGATCGTTCGACTCAGGCTGGGCACAATCGCAAACGGAACAAATTCCAATCCCCCTGAGGAAACATCATAAACCGTCGCCGTCAGCGGCGCAGAACGTTCGCGTGTCAGAATGATTCCACGAACACCGAAGAACGCGGCCGTCCGAAAGATGGCACCAACATTGTGCGGGTCTTGGAGTTGTTCCAGGGCCAGCCAGAGTCCGGGGGGATCGGCTGGGACGGCAAACAGTTCATCTACCAGGCGGTCGGCCCGTTCTCGCACCAGGGCCACGGCGGCGCCCGTCCGTTCACTCTTTCCTTCATTAGCATGTCGCTTGTCGACGGGAGCCAGGTTTGTACGGATCGGGATGGAATGCTGCCTTGCCAGTTCCGCGACATCGGCCCATTTGGGGGACGGAGTTCCCGGAGCCAGGCGAACTTCAAACACATCTTCCGGACGCATCTGCAGGGCAGCGAGAACACTGTGAGGATTGCGAAGAACCAGAGACATAAATGACTTTCGAAAAGGCTGATAAACCGGCAGGCGGTCCGTTCCTGAATCTGACGGACGCGCATTTCTGCGGACATTACGGCGATGGTGACAGGCTCCGTTGCCGACTCAATTCGTAAAACAGGATTCCCGCAGCAACGGCGGCATTCAACGAACCGACCTGGCCTGTCATCGGGATACGGACCGACAGGTCACAGAGCGACAACAACTCGGGACTGATTCCGCGCCCTTCATTTCCAATCACGATGGCAGTCGGACCACTGAAACCAGCCTGATAAAGCGGAATCGAAGATTTCTCGGATGCGGCAACGACTTGGAACCCGAACCGAAGTAACTGCTGGGCAACCTGGGGCAGGTTCTCAGTACGAGCAATCGGCAAGTGGTTGATCGCCCCGACGGAACTTCGTGCGACCTGACTGTTGATGTCAGACTGCTCTCGATCACCGATAATGATTCCATGAATTCCCAGCGTGGAAGCCGAACGGATAATGGCACCGAAATTGAACGGATCCTGCAATCGATCGAGGATTGCAATGGCAGGCGTTCGCGGCATCGCTTTCATGAATTCATCGAACGTGAGACAGGGAAACGGTGCCATCCGGGCGGCAAATCCCTGATGTTCTGCAGTGCGGCAGTGCCGTGTCAATTCCGTTTCAGATTCCGAGTAGATCGGAACTTGCCGCTGTTCCGCCAGACGTGCGCACTCCTGCGCGGCCGAACCGTCGACCCAATCGCCGATCAACAATTCAAGGACAGGCCAACGACCTGCGCGAACCGTTTCCTGGACAACATTGCGCCCCCAGATCCAACAACGATTGTGGTTACCCATCACTTCGCGTCGACCGCGTCGGCGGGAGGAATCCACCATCAGTTCTTTCCCGCTTTTTCCATGATTACCAGCTTGGCAACCAGTGGATCAATCTGCAGTTCGTACGAAATTCCTTCCTCGGTTTCGCTGGCAGGGGTGCGGTTGTCAAACCGCTTGGCGAGGTCTCCCTGTTGGTTATAGACATAAACTGCGGGGATCGAATCGAGATCGATCTTCTGGAACAGTTCGTCTGCGGCCAGCGTCGACATGACATTAATGACGGTTTCTGCCTTCATCTCGGTCAGAGCCTTCATCACGCGCTCACGGTAATAACCGACGGGTTTATTTTTGACTCCCGCAAAATCGCAATCGAAGGAAATGCAGACGACGTCGTTCGGATGCCGCTTCTGGAGTTCGACCAGTCGCGGAAACTCACGCAAACAAGGCTCGCACGCCGTGGACCAGACATCGACGACAACGACTTTTCCTTTGTGTGACGCAACCAATTCCTGAAGTTGCTCCCATCCCATGTCTTTCAAGTCCAGCTTCGTGGTCGTCGCTTCTGGCGACTCGGCTTTATCCGGAGCAGCAGGGGTCACAGGTTTAACCGTGGTATCGGGCTGCGGAGTCGGCTTCTCGCTGGCATGAGCCGCACCTGGTCCGGCTGTAGTTGACGCGGGATTCGTGGTGACGGACTTTGACTGTTCGGCCGGCTGATCACATCCCCCGAGACAGATGACGAGGGTCAACGCCAGTTGCCAGCAGCGATATTTGTTCATTTCAAGTCCGTCCGTCATGGTGGTCAGGGCCATCGTATTTTGCAAAATGTGGTGAGTCAGACCGGGAGCCCGGGGCGGGAGCGTCTTCGCGAAGCCCCGGAAAACAAAGTCCTGCTGAAGCTCGAGCCCCTTCGGTTCAGCCCCCCACCAGCCACTGCCCAATGAAACAGCCGACGACCCTGTCGCTGTGACGCAGTGAGGATTTTACCGATTGATTGTTCCGGCTCACTGTCAGTCTCGCAAGGCTCTCTGCCGATAGATCGACTTTTTCCGCAAAACATCGTCGAATGCAAGAGAGTGTGCGCCGTTACTGTTGCCTCAGACAACTCCCTTGCGCAGACTGTCTGTTGGCTGAATTGGAATTCAAACCGCGGATCGAAATCGTTACTCAATCAAGGACTCTGGCATGGTGGCCTGTTCTTTTGCTTTGCAACTTTCTTGGCAGCGTGACGTTGTCTCGAAAAAAAAACGATCGATGTCGCGATGGAACATGTTTTGGATCTTGTTCACACTTCTGCCGATTTTCGCGATTGACCGAGTAACTCAAGCGGCAGAATCCAAACTTGCATTGCGTGCGGCGGCAGTGGCACAAGACATTACGCCTCGACAATTTCCGATTTCCGTGAACGGAAACATGGCGGATCTCCTGGCACAATCGGCACACGATCCGCTGCATGCCCGCTGCCTGGTCCTTGCCAACGGTGAAGCCTCGCTGGCGATTGTCGTGTGTGACAGTTGTATGCTCCCACGTGATCTGATTGATGCGGCACGAAAGCTGGCCAGTGAAAAGTCCGGGATACCCGCATCAAATATTCTGATTTCTGCAACTCACGCACATTCCTGTCCGACGGCGAGCGGTGTGTTTCAGAGTGAGCCGGACGTTAAGTACACTCAATTTCTGGTCGAACAGATCGCTACCGGAATCGATGCAGCGTCTCGTCGCATGGAGCCAGCACGCGTCGGCTGGAACGCCATTGATGAACCTTCACAGATTTTCAATCGACGCTGGATCTTGAAGCCCGGTGAAACGGTCGAAGATCCTTTTGGTGGTCGAACGGATCGAGTCAAGATGAATCCAGGGTACAGTAATCCGCAGGTCGATCGTCCCGCCGGCTCGATCGATCCTCAAGTCTCGATCCTGTCAGTGCAGTCACGCGATGGCCGGCCGATCGCCTTGCTGGCCAATTACTCGTTGCACTATGTCGGCGGCGTCTCCGGGCCGGTGGTGTCTGCAGACTATTTTGGCGAGTTTGCCACGCGGATTTCTCGCCACGTGAATGCCGACAAGGGACAACCATCGTTCGTCGGGATCATGTCGAATGGGACCAGCGCTGATGTCAATAACGTGAATTTCAGCTTGAAAGCCGGCCCGAAACGAGAACCGTACGAGCAGATGGGATATGTCGCGGAAGTCGTAGCCCAGGCCGCAGCCAAGGCATACGCCCGGATCAAGTATCACGATGCTTTGCCACTCCGCGTCAAAGACACCGAAATTGAACTTGGTGTCAGACTCCCCGCGCCCGAAGACCTGGCCAAAGCAGAAAGTCAGCTCAGCACGGCGACGGAACGTCCCCTGAAAGGGATGCCGCTGATTTATGCACGTGAGACGACACTGATGGCAAAATACCCCGCTCAGGTGAAGGTCCGTCTACAGGCCATTCGGATCGGTGATCTCGGAATTGTCTCGAGTCCGTGCGAAACATTCACCGAAACAGGCTTGGCGATCAAGCAGAGAAGCCCGCTGAAGCAGACGTTTACGATCGAGTTAGCCAATGGATACAACGGATATCTGCCGACCCCAGAGCAGCATAAGCTGGGGGGATACGAAACATGGCGTGCTCGTTCCAGCTACCTCGCCGCTGACGCAGAACCAAAGGTTCGTGAAACGTTGCTGGAGCTCTTGAAGTCGATTACGGATTGATTGGCTGAAGAATTGATGATGAGAATGGAAGCGGTGGGTAATAGCCGCTGGACTGAAAAGGAGTACTGGTGATGCGGAGTGTACTGGCACTGATTCTAGCCGGAGGAAAAGGAACGCGACTGGAACCACTGACGCGAGATCGTGCAAAACCTGCGGTTCCCTTCGGCGGCGCCTATCGCATCATCGATTTCACGCTTTCGAATTGTATTAACAGCGGTTTGCGAAAGATTCTGGTACTGACGCAGTACAAGGCGGTCAGTCTCGATCGGCACATGAATCTTGGCTGGCGATTCCTGTGTCGTGAACTTGACGAATTTATCGACGTCCTGCCCCCCCAGCAGCGGCTCCATGAGGACTGGTACAAAGGAACGGCAGATGCTGTCTACCAGAACATCTATTCGATCGAGAAATGCCAGTCGGAATATCTGCTGATCCTGTCTGGTGATCACATTTACAAGATGGATTATGCCGAACTGATCCGGGATCACATCGATTCGGGGGCGGTTGCGACCGTGGCCTGCCTTCCCTGTACGCTGGAAGAGGGGACACAGTTCGGTGTCATGCAGATCGACAGCAACCGTCGCGTCGTCGAGTTTCAGGAAAAGCCCGAGCAACCCAAGCCGCTGCCGGATGATCCGACACGGTGTCTGGGGTCGATGGGTGTCTATGTCTTCAATACAAACTTCCTGTTCGATCGACTGATTGCAGATGCCTCTGATCCCAAGAGTGCTCACGATTTCGGGCGTAACATCATTCCATCGCTGATCGATTCACACGTCGTGCGAGCGTATCCGTTCCGCGACAAGAATACGGGAGACACATCGTATTGGCGGGATGTCGGAACATTGGATGCCATTTACGATGCGAATATGGATCTGATCAAGGTCGCCCCGGAGTTAAATCTCTACGACCGCTCATGGCCATTGCGAACTTATCAGCCACAACAACCACCACCGAAGTTTGTCTTCGCTCAGTACGACGAAACGAATCCTCGGGTCGGGCACGCGATGGACAGCCTGGTCTGTTCTGGAAGTATCATTTCGGGTGGAACCGTTCTGCGTTCGGTGCTGGGATACAACGCCCGGGTGAATAGCTGGGCGACCGTTGAAGATTCGATCCTGTTTGACGGAGTTGTCGTTGGCCGTAATGCTCGCATTCGCCGGGCAATCATCGACAAGCGAGTCCAGATTCCGGAAGGTGAAGAGATTGGCTACAACCTGCAGGCAGATCGTGACCGTGGTTATACGGTGACCGATTCCGGAATTGTGGTGATCGGTAAGGACGAGTAGCGGTCGTCCGATCGTTTTTAGGTTTCCCTACACATCTCCGTTGCTCCCGCAGATTATGCTAAATAGCCTTGCGTGAAGATGGGACACCTTCAGGCCGATTGCAGGTATTTGTGTTTTCCAGATCGGCGTCGTTGCTTCAAGTAATCGGTGACGCGACTCATTAATTCTTCAATTGATGGGCAGGTGTGGTTTCGTGTGACATTGTCGTGAAGATCTTTCCAGACCCGTTCGAGACGATTTGAGGTGCTGACGATTCCACGGACAGTCCAACTCCTTAAACTGGGATCCCCAGAAAGGAATCATGAATGTCCAAGAAGATTTCAAAAGTCAGCAGGCAGTCGTCGAACGTACGTGCGGTTCCACCCAACTCCAACGCGAGAAAATCTCACGCTCGGGGAGGAGTCGATCCAGTTTGTTGAGCCAAAGGCACTATCACTGGTTTGTATTCCGTGCGCCCTATTGGGGATTGTGCCGATTCGCTGAAGACGATAGATCGTAATTCTTCACATCCAAGTGAATCGGCAGAGTCGGATGTGACAGATCAGGTCGCACCGCCTCTTCCAACCCATACCGAGCGGGCATGCCATCCTTGAAGGACTGTTGCTCTCCCCAGCCCGGAAAATCTATAGCAACATCAAGCTCTGATTGACGTGGAGTGGGTCTCGCCGGCCCCGGTAACAGACGAGACGAATCAGTGATCCGATCTGGAGTGCCTGGAGCATGAACTGAGGCCACATTTGACTATGCAAGGACTCCCTTGACCACTTCGCCGTGGACATCCGTCAGGCGGTAGTCGCGGCCCTGGAATCGGTACGTCAGCTTGGTGTGATCGAAACCGAGCAGATGCATGATAGTCGCCTGCAGGTCGTGGACATGGACCTTGTCGCGGGCAATGGAAAAGCCGAGTTCGTCGGATTCACCATGCATGATGCCCCCTTTCACGCCACCGCCAGCCATCCACATCGAATAGCAATCCGGAAAGTGGTCGCGGCCCAGATTGGCACTTCCGGCAGTACGTCCTTCACGGAACGGGGTCCGTCCAAATTCACCGCCACAGATGATCAGCGTGTCTTTCAACATATCTCGCTGCTTCAGATCTTTGATCAGAGCGGCGATCGGCTTGTCGACGGTCGCGCACTTGTTTGTCAGACCATCCGTCAAGGCTTCGCCGGGACCGGTTCCATGGAAGTCCCAACCCCAGTCAAACAGTTGCACGTAGCGGACACCCTGCTCTACCAGACGGCGGGCGAGCAGACAATTGTTGGCGAAGCTCGCGGCACCTGGCATCGCACCGTAGGCCTCTTGCGTTTCCTTGGTTTCCTTCGTGATGTCCATCACTTCCGGAACCGACATCTGCATGCGGAATGCGAGTTCATACTGTGCAATGCGAGTTAGCGTTTCCGGATGTCCCAGCTCCTGAGCCTGCAACGAATTCAAATCATGCAGAGCGTCCAGGGTCTGACGGCGCAGGTCGCGATTCATCCCTGGTGGGTCCGAAGCATACAGCACTGGATCACCCTTGGAACGGCATTGCACACCCTGATAGACCGAAGGAAGGAAACCACTGCCGTACGAATTCTTGCCCCCATTCGGCTGCACGCCGCTGGAGATCAGGACAACAAAACCAGGCAGGTTTTCGTTTTCGGACCCCAGGCCATACGTCGCCCAGGAACCGATCGATGGCCGCCCGGATCGGGCCGAACCGGTATAGAGCAGCAGTTCCGCAGGAGCATGATTGAATTGCTCGGTAAACATCGACCGGATCACGCACATTTCATCGGCAACCGAGTGCAGGTGAGGAATCGCATCCGACAGCCAGACCCCTCCTTGTCCGTGCTGAGCGAACTTGCGAGGCGTCCCCAGCAGTTTCGGCGTTCCCGTCGTGAAGGCGAATCGCTTCCCCTTGATAAACGAATCTGGCGCATCCTGGCCGCTGAGCTTCACCAGTTCAGGCTTGTAGTCATACAGGTCCAGATGCGGAGGCGATCCCGTCAAATGCAGGTAGATCACCCGCTTGGCTTTTGCGGCAAAGTGCGGCGACTTGGGTGACAGCGGATTGATGACCGACGAATCGGCAGCTGTTACGGAATTCCCCAGCAGGGAACTGATCGCCAAGGCTCCGACGCCGACCTGAGAATTCTGCAGGAACTGACGACGCGTTTGCAGGTGGAGCGGGCTATTTGATGGATTCATGGTCTGGACTCCGATGTTTGCTGATTTCTTCTTTTAATCTTGAGCGTTCGGCCAATGGTGTCAAACGCGAATTCTGGCAAGTTCCGGGATGGCATCGCCATCCTCGACAATTTTAATCGGTCTCCCGGCGAAGTTGGGGATCGCTACATTTTTGTAATCGATGCCAAGGTGCTTATAGATCGTGGCCAGGAAGTCGCCGGGACCGACTCGACGGGCGATCGGATCTTCCCCTCGCTTGTCGGTCGCACCAATGACTTGGCCGGTCTGGATACCGCCCCCCGCGAAGAGCATCGAGTTCGCACGTGGCCAGTGATCGCGGCCCGGCTGGACGGTTCCCGCTGGGGCGCTGGCCACTCCGCCGCCGCTGCTGGCAACATAGGAAATCCGCGGCGTGCGACCAAACTCGCCCGTGACGATCACCAGCACGCGACGATCCAGTCCGCGTGCATAGACATCTTCGACGAGTGCTGAGACCGCTTGATCGAACGTCGGTGCACGAAATTTCATCGCGTCGAACACATGTTGATTGACGGCGTGGTCATCCCAGTTCGCAACGCGTCCGCAAAGTTCGCCGTCAAATTCTGTGGCGACAACATCAACCCCCGCTTCGACGAGACGGCGCGCCATCAGACACTGCTGTCCCCATTGGTTCCGGCCGTAGCGTTCTCGGATGGCATCGGATTCCTGAGTCAAATCAAAGGCACCGCGTGCCGTAGGACTCGTCAATAGATTCAATGCCTGTTCGTCGAAGCGATCAACCGCGTTCATCATTCCCGACTGGTCGGTGGCTCGCAGTAATCGATCCAGGCCGGTTTTGAGAGAAATGCGAGACGCCAGCACATCCAATTGTCGTCCGTCCTTGAGTCCGACATTGGGGACGCTGAACTGCGGTGAACTGGGGTCTCCGAAGATTCGGAACGGATCGCGAGAGGGGCCGAGGTATGTCGATCCGGCAATCGTGAAATTGTCATAGTTATCGACGGGATTGACCGCAACATAGCTGGGTATCGGTCGCCGTGAGTCTGTCAGCAGATGATTCGCAACCGACATCCAGTCGGGAAGAATCGGGTGGAGCTTGTCTTGAGGATCCCGATCTCCTGCCAGGATCTGCAATGAACCCGCAGGGTGACCTCCACCATCGTGAGCGATGGAGCGCAGTAACGCATATTTGTCGGCAATTTTCGCAAGTCGTGGCAGCAATTCCGAGATCTGAATTCCGGGAACGTTCGTGGAAATCGGGGCGTACGGGCCACGAAATTCCGAACCCGCTTCTGGCTTCGGATCAAACGTTTCCAGATGGCTGGCCCCGCCTCGCAACCAGACGAGAATGACTGCCGGTCGATCACTTTGGGCGACTCGTTCAGGTTCCGCCTGGGCACGTAGTCGCAGCACGTCGCTGAGTGCCAGTGTGCTGAATCCGGTCAACCCGGCGCGTAGGAACTCCCGTCGACTTGTGGTGTTCCAAGAAGCTCGGTGTGACGTCAAGAGTCGATCCTCAAAAGTGAAAATACCAGGCAGTTGTTGACGGGAAGCAGCATCCCGGTGGATGCCGCAGTCATTAGCGTTTCATCAAAGTCTCATCCAGGTTGAGCAGGACATTACTGACGACCGTCCATGCGGCCAGTTCTGCGACGTTGGCTCCAGCAGGTTCAGGCCCTAGCGGATCGGTTGCCAGTCGTTTTGCTTCTGCAGCGTTCTGGCTGAATTTTGCCAGTGACTGTTCGTACAGAGTAACCAGACGGGCCAGTTCCGCATCCTGAGGTGGCCGGGCAAGTGTCGTGCGGAAACCGTAGCGTGCACGGTCCGCCGATGTTGCTCCACCGCTGGCAACGATCTTTCGAGCCAGCGCCTGTGCCGCTTCGATATAGACGGGATCGTTGAGAGTCACCAGGGCCTGCAGCGGTGTGTTCGTGCGACCACGCCGGACCGTACAGACTTCGCGGTTAGGGGCATCGAATGTCGCCATCGACGGGTAAGGATTTGATCGCCGCCAGGTTGTGTAGAGACCGCGGCGGTACTTATCGTCTCCACCACTGGTCTGCCAGTCGATCCCCGATCCAAACGCGGCACTCAGTCCGATCGACGGCTGCATTGGCTTGACCGGTGGCCCATACATCCGGGGACTCAACAGTCCACTCACAACCATCGCCTGATCGCGCAGAGCTTCCGCAGACAGACGGAATCGAGGCCCGCGAGCCAGCAATCGATTTTCGGGATCTCGCTGCTGCAGTTCAGGCGTCACTTTTGACGACTGTCGATAGGCCGCCGACATCACCAGCGTTTTCAAAAAGGCCTTGGTATCCCAGTTCAATCGAACAATTTCCGTGGCCAGCCAGTCGAGCAATTCGGGATGAACAGGCTGGTCACCCTGCGTGCCGAATTCTTCGCTCGTCGCGACAATCCCGATTCCGAACAACTGTTCCCAATAGCGGTTGGTAATGACGCGAGCGGTCAGCGGGTTGTTTTCATCGACCAGCCACTTTGCCAACGCCAATCGATTCTTGGGGACATCCGCGGGGAGCGGCGGAAATACTGCTGGAGTCCCTTCCGTCACTTCAGCTCCCAGATCCTGGAAGTTTCCGCGATGTTGAATTTTGGAGACGCGACGATTCGCCATCAGTTCCTTCATGATTGGAACCGTTTCGGGTTTCAAATCGGCCAGTTGCTTTTGCAGGGCGGCGATCTGCTTGCGTGTCGGTTCTAGTTCTGCAGCGATCGCAAGGAAGTGCTGCGTGATCAGATCCGTCTGTGCGGCGGTCCGCGTCGCTACGGGGACTCGCAGGGCCTCAATCACCCCCGCAGGTGTCTTGGCCCATTCTTCGACCTGGGATTCATTCGTCACGGACAGTTTGAATTTTCCCAGTGTGTGATTGGGCTGAGAAAACTGCTGGTCAATTACCAGACTGAGCGTCGATCCCGCCGGGATTTCCAGCGGAGACTTCGTAATCAGAGTCAGCGAATGAGCCTGCCCCGTGGCACCGCCGACAGCCCATCCCTTGGCCTTCAGATCCTTACCATTAAGGACATTCGCCGCTTCGAAACTCGCCTGCGAGTAGCTTGCCAGAGCGACCTGGAATTCGACGGCGCGCTGACCGTTCAGCGGGAATTCGGAATTCGGCTTGGGGGCGGTGGCAATCTGCTGCTGCCAGATCGGTTCGTGTTTGTCGTTGAAAACGATCAGTTTGAAGTTGGCAAGCCGTTCGCCGGCACCGTCCGTCCGGTTCCAGATCGCAATGCGATCGATCTTCTGGACTGATTTCAGGTCAACTTCCCACCAGGGATTGTCGCCGGCTGCCGTGTGAGTGGTCGACTTGGCTTCGTGAAAGTGACCGTTGGTATTCCCATCGATGGCGAGTTTGGCAGGCCCCTCGAAATCAACGCTGATTTGTGAGGCTTCGCCCTTCACCGCAATGTTTTCGGCACCCTGGAAGACCTGAACTTCCGCCAGCGACAGGAATGTGGCTTTGCCCGGAAGTTCGACTCGGACAAATCGACCGAGCAGCGAGGCACCCGTGGGGGGCGTGACAACTGCCGAGACCTTCGAGACGACAAAGTTCCCTCCCATATGGCCTGGACCTTTTCCAGGGAGCGAATCGTCCGGCAGGGCTTCCAATCGCAGAGCTCGAATCGTAGATGCTTCGAGCGGAACGTCCACCGTATAGGCGTCATTCTTGGCTCCGGCGGCCACCTGCACAATTCCCGTGTCATCAATCTTCGTTGCCGAGCCCGCTTCCGACTTCACGGCGGATGGCTTCAGTCCTGACCAGGTCAGGTTCAATGGAAACGCCGATTCCCATTTCGTCTGTGCTGCTTTCAGTTCTGGTGTGGCCGTTTTCAGAATGGGCTCAAGCTTTGCGAACTCCGCTTTCCAATCGGCTTGCTGTTGCTTCTGGGAGTCCGTCAGGATCGACAGCAGCGGTGATTCGTCACGCCGATCTGCGTCGTCGGTGTTGTTGAAGAACGCGAACAGCTTGTAATACTCTTCCTGCGAAATCGGGTCGTACTTGTGATTGTGGCACTGGCAACAGGTAATCGTCGTTCCCATCCAGACCGCCATTGTGGTGTTGACGCGATCGACAATAGCGACGTTTCGGAATTCTTCATCGTTCGTTCCACCTTCATTGTTGGTGAGCGTGTTGCGATGAAACGCGGTAGCAATCAACTGATCTTCAGTCGGATTCGGAAGCAGGTCGCCAGCAATCTGTTCTATGGTGAACTGATTGAAGGGCTTGTTCTGGTTCAATGACCGGATGACATAGTCACGGAACAGCCAGATCGTTCGCGGAGGATCGTCGGCGTAACCGGCGGAGTCCGCATAGCGTGACAGATCGAGCCACATTTGAGCCCAGTGCTCGCCAAACGCAGGCTTTGCCAGCAGGCGGTCAACCAGCTTTTCATAGGCCTTGGGATCCGCATCGTTGACGAATGCCTCGACCTCTTCGATTGTTGGAGGCAAGCCAGTCAGATCGAGGGAAACCCGCCGAATTAATGCGTACTTGTCCGCTTCAACCGCAGGCCTCAGGCCTTCCTTGTCCAAGCGGGCCAGCAGGAAATGATCAATTTCGTTCTTTGGCCAAGCTGTGTCCTGAATCTTGGGGAGTGGTGAACGGACCGGCTTCACGTAGGACCAGTGTGCGGCGTATTTGCCCCCCTGCTTGATCCAGTCATTGAGCAATTCAATTTCATGAGGTGTCAGCTTCTTTCCGGAGGACTTGGGCGGCATCACTTCGTCAGCATTCACGGATCGGACGCGATGCATCAATTCGCTCTTTTCGGGCTGACCTGGTACGACGGCGCGTTTGCCATCTCCCAGGTCGGCAACGATCCCTTCGGCGGTATCAAATCGCAGTCCGTCGGTTCCCCCTTTGCGTTCCTTGGTATCCGGCCCATGACAGAAGAAGCAGTTGTTCGACAGTATTGTTCGGATGTCGCGTGTGAAGTCCACGGGACGGTCCGCTCCTTGTCCGGGGCGAGCCTGATTCAACGCCATCATCAACGTCACGGCAAACGAAAGCAGCCGGTTGAATTTCATCGCAGTCACCTCAAGTCGATTGGGCTCAATATTTATCGACACGCTTCGGGTCTGCTGCTCAAGCTGGGCTCAGCAACAAGAAAACGCGATCGTATCTGGCGGGACAAGTCTGGCAGGATACTCGGCAGGAAGATTATACGCTCAAAATCCAATCATAATCCTTACCACCCACCCATCAGAATCAACAGGGGCTGATCTGTCCAGTGGAAAACAGGATTGAAGGGCAGCGAAGGTGGAGAACGTCGTGGTTCTGCTCGAGATTTCGGGTGAATGCTGGGGAAAAATGACTTCTGGACGAAGAG
>Ga0194055_10001029_pt1 | contig 22776 bp, 19 predicted proteins | sample SepL449m_MetaG_FD_155482 | JGI IMG/M metagenome (GOLD analysis project Ga0194055, IMG submission 155482) | Anoxic zone freshwater microbial communities from boreal shield lake in IISD Experimental Lakes Area, Ontario, Canada - Sep2016-L442-9m | ecosystem: Environmental > Aquatic > Freshwater >... | reverse complement strand
CGTCACCTTTCGAGAGGACGAATCTCGCATCCGCGAGAATCATCTGCGCCAGACTCATGCCTGGCTCAATCGCTTCACGCTGTCACTCCTCAAACAGCATCCCAGCAAGCAAAGCATCGCCATGAAGAGACGAAGTTGCGGATGGAATGATAACTTCCTCCTCGAAGTCCTATGCGGCAAAACAACTTAGTGGGCGCTGGCCCTGACGAAGTGAGCTACCCTGGGTCTGGACGATCCCCCCTGTACCCCAACGGGGTTCCGTCATCATTCTTGACGTAACCCATTCTGGGTAAATGCGTCTCCTGCACGCATTCCCAGGGTAGCCGCGAAACGCGGCAACCCTGGGCTATATGACGTAACTCCTTCGGAGTATTTGTGACGACAAGCTCCCCGAAATCAGTCCCATTGGCCTGACACCAACGGGCCGATCGTTCGAGAATGGGAATCCGATACATTTTTCAGTGCGCCCATGACGTATACAGCAAAAGAGTCGTGGTGATCGGCAATCCAGTCAACATGAGTCACGAGATCACAGCGCACCAATCACCATGCCATGATTCTCGTGTCACATAAAAATCAGATGGAATGGCCGGCCCGACCGGCCCTTCAGGCCTCATGAAGATTTTGGTGGGATCAATTCCAGGGCCGCAGGGCCCTGGCTGGGTGAACTACTGGCCCTTTGGGCCTCCTGAGGAACATCTTGTCGGTATCAATGCCAACTCGGCCGACACGCCCACGGACAATACGCGCGACAAACTACCAGAAAACTACGGTCTGTGATCGCTTCGCGATCAAGATGAATGCGTCGTTTGAAACTGCTGGTGCCGCCATGAGGTGACGACCTCAAACCTCACGATTTCAGCGACAGTTATCGTTACCTGCGTTGCGTTGCACCCGGCGAATTCGACCTCGGAGTAATTCAATAGCACACCCCCACCGAGTTCATCTCGATGGGGGCAGGAAGGCATAAAATGGTTCACGGCGTTGCGTGGCCACCCTGCGAAACCGGACGCTAGCGCGTTCCGGCTGATGGTCGTACTTTCATCATCGGTTCACAGCGACTCTGTGGGCAGAAGTACTTTCGATAGTCGACAAACGTTGCGTGGCCGCACCGGTGGCCCAGGTTGGTCGTCCTCGGCCTACCTGGGTCGCAACGCGACGAGAAGTTTACCCCGTTCAAGGCTATGGGAATCACACCCTTTCCCTTCCTTCGCCACTTCCGATCGAGATCCTCGATGAGAGATTAAAGTCGAATAGATTGGCCCGAAGAAATAAATCAGACGCCTCATGGATAATACGGACTGTCCGCTTTTGGCGGATTAACTGCCGGCCGATCCTGGCGACGTGCTGGTTGCACAGTGACAGGGGTTCGTCGAATCGAAGACTGCCCTTCCTGATACGTGTAATAGGGGCTTTCGACATTACCACCCGAACGAGTCACCGGTCGTTGTGGAGTGACTGGAACCTGATAGACCGGCCGCGCTGTCCCCACCGGCTGAGAGGCTCCGTTCCACATACCGTAACCGTATCCATACGTTGGCGACCACGAAGTTGTCGGCAGAGGCAGGGGGCGTTGAGTACCGCAACTGCCTGACGCGCAGCCACCGTCATACGGATAGGGCGTGGCCCATGAAGGGGGAGGAGAGGGAGACATGAATCCCCAACCTCGAAAGATCTGGGCCGATGCATTCGAAGGTGCTGCTACGGTGATCAATGCCAGGCCCATGGCTGTCAGCCAGATTTGTTGTGCTGACACACTACTACTTACTCTCTGTGCTGCTGTCTGCATGATTCGAATCCTTTCCCGATGTTGATTTCTTGCGTCGTCGTCACGCCGACCACGGCGGAGACATTGAAGGAATTATTCACGCAAGGCCTGTGCCGCACGCTGACAACTTGAGATTGACAATGATTCTTGCCCGCAACGCGGGCTCATCAATGGCTCGACTGGCAAACTTTGCCGGTCTTCGGCATCGCTGAACCATGGATGATGTTGCGAACCTTCAAACAGGTAACCAAGTGTCGAGTAAAGATTGCAGATTGGCAGTTTTGCAAAAGTGACTCTTACAATTCTCGCTCAGTTTCTAACGTCGTTTTCGGTGTTTTTGAGGTGTTTTCGCGTGAAACGCGCGTTCCACGGTGTATGAACGACCTGTTTAACAAAAATGATCTTGACAGAAAACTTCTGGCACGGCGGGTGCATCATCGAGTTCCTTCATGTGGCTGTCACACGACCGACAGTCACATCAAAGGAATGAAATGGTCGACTGGTCAACAACAAGGGAGTACTCGGATGTTGATCCTCACACGGAAGCGAAACGAGTCAATTCGGATTGGTGAACAGATCGTCGTGCGAATCATGCACACGTCTAAGGGGAGTGTAAAAATCGGGATCGAAGCACCGGCTTCAGTCCGGATCATTCGCGGTGAACTGCAAGAGTTTCATGAACTGGTGGGTGCCGTCTGCGACGTCCCCACTCACGAAATCTGCGATGCTGATTCGTTGATGCTTCAGCATTGAACGGTCGCCCGGCACCCCGCAAACGTTACGCTGCACTTCAAGAACATTCACAATTCGTATCTCACATTACTGGAAGGATCCAATCATGCCTCGCCTCGTTCACTCAACTCTGAAATTCGGGCTGTATGCCCTGACGCTGTGGTATGCGTCATTGACCGCGATTGCGGCCGATCAGCCATTCTCTACAAATCATGGTGACTTCGGTCCGTCACCCGACGATTTTGAAATTGCAAATCGGCAGGCCGGGACAGAAATCGGTACTCTGACACCGACCCCCAGCGGAACAATGTCACTGCGTGATCGACTGACCCGCGAGGGGATTCTCGATGAAGCGACGTTCGCAGGAACTCGTCCCCCGCTGAAATTCAGACCACGGCAGCCACAAGTCGAAGAATTGCCCGCTCCACGTCGTCCTGCTCCGGTCGAACCAACCCCGGCACGCAAGCCTGCCGTCGATGATTCGGATCGTCGTCCCGTTCATCAGCCGACCGTGGCCGAAAAGATTCAGCATCGATATGCCGATCCACGCAACGCTCGCCTGATGGAACGACTCACACCTCAGTCGGCGGTGACGCTGTATGTTGAAGTGGCCCAGATGATCGACAGCCGTCACATCAAGCCGTCGACATATGCCCAACGGGTTGATGCTGCGTTTGAACACCTTGATATCGCATTGAATAAACCGTCATTTCAGCAGGCGGCTCAACTTCGCGGAGACGACCAGGCTGTCAGTCGGCTGCGTGATTCATTGACGCAAATGCGTGAACGGACTTCGGCGAAATCGATCGACGATTGCGTGGCGACGTTGAACCGGGTTCAGGATCTTGTTGAAAAGCATGTCGGCCTGCTTCCTGGAGCTGTTGGGCTGGAATTCATTCACGCGGAACTGGATACGCTTGATCAGTTCTCGTCACTGATTCCTCCCGAAAAGACCGGTGGACCCAGCGTCGGCCTGAAAGACAACGTTGTCGGGATTGGCGTGGAAGTGGAACCACACACGGAAGGATTGAAGGTATTGAAGGTGCTGCCGGGTGGCCCTGCTGCGGAAGCTCTGGTACGACGAGGCGACGTGTTGACCGTTGTTGATCAGCAGCAGTTGAAAGGCCTGGGGTTGAATCAGGCGGTCGACTACATCCTCGGACAACCGGGAACTCAAATGAAGATGGAACTGTTGCGAGGCGAACGTCGAGGCTATGTGACAATGACCCGTCGACGGATCGCTGTCCACGCTGTCGCCAGCCGGATGCTCGATGAATCCAGCAAGGTCGGATACATCAAGCTTGATTCATTCACTGAATCGTCTGTGAAAGAAATGGATGACGCCCTGATGTCGCTCCACCAGGAGGGAATGAAATCGCTGGTCCTGGACCTGCGTGGCAATCCGGGAGGACTGTTGACTGCTGCAATTTCGATTTCAGATCGGTTCCTGCCCGAAGGGACAATCGTTTCGACCAAGGGACGTAACCCCGGCGACAATTCGAAGGAAGTGGCCAATTACGGTCAGACCTGGAAGGTTCCAATGGTGGTGCTGATCGACCGCAACAGTGCCAGTGCCAGTGAAATCCTCGCGGCTGCGATTCAGGAAAACGGACGGGGTGTGATCGTAGGAGAACGTTCTTACGGGAAGGGAACAGTTCAGACATTGTTCCCGCTGCAGTCTGCACCCGCAGGTCTGCGACTGACGACCGCCAAGTTCTATAGTCCCGATGGTCGCGAAATGGCGGGTGCCGGAGTTACTCCTGATCTGAAGGTTGATCCCACGATCGGGGACGATGCTCAGAACGATGCCGCCATCGCCGCTGCTTTGAAATTGACGAACGATCGCCGCTTGAAAGAGATGGCCTCACGGTTCATCCGTACCAGTGCTGCTCCACGCGTTTTTCGAGTGACGATCTGATCGAGTCATTGATGACTCTTGGATCTCACTGAATCTATCGCTTTGCTTCGCCAGGGAATGTGCTGCCACTTGTTCGATAAGAACGGCCCGAAACACGGGGAAGGCGGCATACGGCGAAGGCGATCTTGCTCGAGATCGAGCTGACGTTTCCAGCGAAACCGTCACAGCCGAAAACCTCGCAGATCAAATTCTTCACTCGGCCACTTCAAAAGAACGTCAGATCGGACTAAGGACCGTCGGTTTCACCGCCAACGACTCATCGGCCCCTGAATTCCTGGCAATGTGATCTCTTCGCCCACCGCCAGTGGTATCCAGGGAATGTACTTTCCATCCCGAAATTGAATCCATCGGAGAGATTCATCTTCGAGTGGCGTCTGGAAGCTGAACATCACAATTTTCGGGCGTGCGTCTTCGACAGTGAGTACCGTGGCGGTCATTCTTGCGAGGTGCACTTGTTCGCCGACTTTGAGCGGATGTTGTTCGTTACGGAGAATCGAATCGGGAAACTTGACATAGCCCTTGTGCGGAGTCACTTCGATCGTCCGATCACTCGTACGCCGCACGGTGACCCCGTCGATGCCAGAGGTGAGAGCCCGTACCGATTGAGGTGCCGGGATCCCATTATGCTCGTAGTAGAGCTGACAATAACCGGCCAGCCAGCCGATGGGTGGATTGATCACAATCAGATCCTGGTGCTGGATCGACTGATCGAATTGAGTTCTGGGAAACATGGATTCTGTAATCGTGCGTGGCCCCCAAGGAGCCGAGACTCGCACTGTAAGCAAGAGCGGAGCGACAACGACGTGCAACACGACGAACAGCACTGCAACAGGAACTGCAACTCTGCGCCAGAGGCCGAACCCATGAAGTAACCCATCAACGGCAAACACTCCGTTCCAGAAACTTACCATCAGGCCGAACGCCCCCAGGCCCGTAAACATCAGCAATCGATCCATCGGAAATGTGGCGCAAATTGGAATCACTGCCAGCAGCATTCCTGTAGCGAAGAATCTCGCGGTCCGATCTCTTTGCAGAAGGGGCCAGAAAACCAAACCGAGAAAACCGACGTAACAGACCGCGATCCACCAGAACGTCGAACCAAACAACACACAGAGTTCCGATAAGCCCGCCCATTGACCGAACAACAGGACGGGATACCTCTCGAAAAACGCCGTCACGAATCGCCCGGCATCTGTAAACGGGTCGGAATAGAAGCCGATGTGTGCGACGCCAAAACCCTGTGAGTCGCGGACAGCTCGCCAGACGATCAAGACAACGCCGTACGGTACGAGGGTCAAAAAGCGATTCCTGACTGTCGCGCCATCCATCCACACCGCGTAGGCGAACAAGTAGGCGCAGGTCGCAATCCCTTCTTCTTTCGAACACAGGCTCGCTCCCCAAAGAATCAGCGCGAGCCAGAATGCCCAGGCTTTTCCTTTGCGACGCCATACATCATGCGCCATCAGACAACCGATGCCAAAACAGGCCGCGATCATACTGTTTCGGTTGCAGATCCAGCCTGCGGGTAAGGCGTGTGCGTCCTCGATCGCGAATAAGAGTGCTGCGACGCCAGCCATCCAGCTTGGCCCGAAAGTTTGCTGATAAAACTTCGCTGCGAGAAAGACAAGCAGTGCCAGCCAGACGAGACTTTGAACGTGCATCAATTCGGGATGGTCCGGCCAGAGCCAGTAGTCGAGGATGTGCGTCTGGGTGGGGATGAACTGAAAGAACTCCGCCTTGATATGGGGATCGGTCCACCAGGGAATCCACCCGACGTCCATCCAGGCCTGTGTATGTGCCGGGTCGCCCGTCGCAAACCGGAACATTCCCTGCGGGGCTGGCAACAGCTCGCCATACCGTTCCGATCCGCTCAATACTGCTCGATGGAAATAATCGTCCGCAAACAGCCCGTTGTGAATCGAGCGAAACGTCAGTAATTGCGCGACTGCGACCGCAACCAGCGCAAACCATGGAGAAGCAAAGATGACTCCGATCGAGGTGAGCCATCCGCGCTGTGTGCTGGAAGATTTCATGGGGGTTTCGATCTTCTCACTCAGCCGAACAACGGGACATCCGTCAAGCGAGGAACCGCCCCCTCAGGAGTCGTCACTTGCTGTTCGGTTTGACGTAACTGAGATAGATCAGAAACGCCAGCGGCAGGCCGATCAGAATGCCAGAGAACGGGACGATTCCCGGCAGCTTGATCGGCTTGTAGAACAGGTCGTAAAAGACGAACGAATCGAGCAGGCTGAAACCAATGACGGACCAGCACATTCCGATCAAACCCAGTTGTTTACGCTGGGCTTTGTCCTCGTCAGACAGGACTTCCGTTTGCTTCCTACTCGATTTCCCGGAGGTTGCCTTGCCAGACCCATTGGCAGGGGCGGCGGCTTCCTTGCGCAGACCGGCGGCATAGTACTTCGCGATTCCCTGGTTGATGGCCAGTGGGGTCGCAATCACAGGTCGGATCGGCAAATTGAACCGCAAACGAATCTCGTCTTCCAGTTCGGAATCAGGCTCTTCCACACAGGCCACGAGCAATCCGCCGTGGTCGGCAAACAGCGGCAGACAGACGTGACGCCGTACAAGCGCTCGTGGAACCTGATCCAGAACCGAATCGTCGGGCAGCATGTCACCGAGATCCACATACGGCCGTCCCAATTCGCGCGCAAATGCTCGAGCGGCAACATCGGCCTCGACGAGCTTCAGTTGAACCAGAGCGTCACGAATCGACAAACCCGATCGTTCGGCATGCGCCTTGGCTTCGCGGATCTGCTCGGCTGACACCACTCCGTCATCCTGCAGATACGAAGTCATTGGTCGACGACCGGTCGTAGCATCGGTGTCATCAATCACGCGCCCCAGACTCTGATCGTACTCCTGCTTGGTCTCTTCGTCCGTCAGGCAGAGCATCGCCTTCGCCAACTCGTTAAGCAGGTCTTGAGATTCGACCGAGTATTGACCGGTCGCATACTTGCGGACATGTCCATTGAGTTTTTTGTAGTTCTTGCGAACTTTTTCGGCGTCGTCTTCAAACTGTACCAGTCGCAACAACTGATAGTGATCAGGCGGTCGCTGGCCTTCCGGTATCCCCAGCCATTCCTTGTAAACGTCGAGTGCCATCGAAAATTCTCCCCAGTTGGAACCCGACTACTCGACCTGATATTCGCTGGCGAGAAGCGTGAAGTCGCCGATGCCCGTTTCGGTCAGACCCGAATCGCGAACGATTTCGGTTTTGGCAACACGATTCCCGGTCAACTCCTTGGCCGCAGCATGAATTCGGCCGCTGGCATCGTAGCTGTAGGTCACTTCGACCGGTGAACCGGCCGGAAGATTCGGGGGCAGGTTATCAATCCGGAAATCGCCGATCTGCGTACACGCGTTCGGATCGGATGCTTCCCCTTCCAGAATGTAGACGTGGATCGATGTCTGATTGGCCGAGTTCGTCACGAACTTCTGGCTGACACTGATCGGAATCTGCGAGTTCTTCGGGATCATCACATGGTTGATCTTGCGAGTCCGATCCTGTGGGCTGGTCACCTTGACCCCGAGCGAGTGCGAGTTGACGTCGGCCGTCTTCACCGCCCTCAGCCGGTTGGTAATCAGCGTGTTCAACCCTTCGACGCCACGGCTTTCGCGAGCTTCCAGGATCGCCGCGTGAATTGCCGCCCCCTGGGCCACCGCTTCTTCAGGTCGCAGTTCGCGAGACGGCTTGCGCTGACAAACTTCTGTCAACATTTTTTCGACGGCGGGCATGTAGGTGGAACCACCGACCAGCACGACTTCGCTGAGTGTTCCAGGTTCGACACCAGCCTGCTGCAAGACCAGTTCGGTGGTGTCGCGGGTTCGTTGCAGCAAGTCAGCACACATGCGCTCGAAATCTTTTCGAGTGAACTGCAGGGTCAGGGTCTTTCCCTTGTAGTAGACCGAGAGAGGAACCTGATCCTTGGTACTGAGTGCTCGCTTGGCATCTTCACATTCGACGGTAAAGTTGCGCATCGCATCCAGATCGCCTCGCGGATCTTCGCCAAAACGACGGGCGAATTGTTCGGCGACGTGGTCGGTGATGCGCTTCGTCCAGTCGATCCCCCCCAGCATCACGTCCCCGTCCGTTGCCAGCACGCGGAACTGTGTCGGGGTGTAACGGACGACGGTCACGTCGAACGTCCCCCCCCCGAGGTCGTAAACAAGAATCGTCTTTGCTTCCTGCTTCAAATCGGCCCGGCCGAGTTCACCCTTCATCCAGGCATAAGCCAGAGTGGCGGCGGTTGGTTCGTTGATGATGTCGACCACATTCAGGCCGGCGATGCGGCCAGCATCCTGCGTTGCCTTACGGCGGACATCGTTGAAGTAGTAGGGAACCGTGATCACGGCGTTGGTGATAGGGCCGATTGTCTTTTCGGCATCCTGCTTCATCTTTTTCAGGATCAGAGCCGAGATGAATTCGGGGGTCAGCTTCTTGTTCTGGTAGACGACGAAGAAGTTCTTATTCCCCATCTGCCGCTTGACGGCTTCGACGATGTGGTCGGCCGATTCCTGAGACGATCGCTCGAACGACGGCCCGACAACAACCTGCCCATCGTCACCCAGCAACACGATCGACGGCGTGATGTTGCGACCGTCGGCATTCGGTAACGATTCAGGACGACCATCTGCCGTCAGTCTGGCGATGGCGGAGTAGGTGGTACCAAGGTCGATGCCAACGGTGTGACCGTCTAGAAATTTCATCGTGCGGCCTGTTTCCAAGGGTTAGCGAACTCGCACCAGCATTTCGACGGGATTTACAAGCCGTCGATTGGCGCAAGTCCAAGAGATGAAGGTCGGAAGCACCTCTATTCTGACCGCACGGTGACGGAAATCAAGCGCGCCACGTTTTTTGGTTGCCGTCGAATGCTGTTGAAAAAATTAACGCACATTCGTGCGGTGAAGTCTTTTCGTTGCCGTCGGACGCTGCTGAGAAAATTAACGTACATTCGGCTGTAAAGTCTTTGGGTTGCCGTCGAACGCCGCAGGGGAGATTGACGCACATTCGGTCGTAAAGCCTACGGCATGCCGTCGAGATTTTTAACGAATGGACCGGAAAACAGGCTGTGAAGAGGCCGTGATTTTCGTGTTAAAAATCTTAGACACAATATGTCTGGAGACAGGGATAAACCACAAACTTGACGAAATCGAGTCCGCAGTCGCTATTTTGGGGCTGGCGCCAGACTGCCGGGGATAATTTTATTGAACAATTCGACGGCCTCGGGATCGCGGCGGCTGGGGCTGGCGACGTAATTCCCGACGACAGCGCCCCCACGTGCGTAATGACCGACGGCTGCTCCACCCGACGCGATGACTCCTACAGAAGCGCCACCCAGAATCAACCCACCCAGTGCGACTCCACCAACCGCGAGTCCCCCGAGTGAGACTCCCCCGATCGAAATTGCACCAACCGAGATTCCACCAATCGCGATGAAACCCAAAGCGTAATCGCCGATCGCGATGATCCCGCGAGCCATTCCTGTCGACTCGCCGCTTGCTTCATCAGGGCCAAATGCGATGGATACCAGAGGGCAACCAGCCAGAGTTCGCTTGGTTTTGTACCTGATTGTCTTCGGTTTCTTCTTGATTGGCATCGCGCACCACCTTCAATTTGAATTCACTGCTGGAACCCTCTCATTATACCGTGCTCGGGATCGCTCGATGGCAATATGTGAAAAGTAGGGATGGCTGTGGGGAGTTTGGAGTGCAGTCACCGGATGAATCGTGAACCTTCAACGACGGTTGCGAAGGTACCTGCCGGGATGTCACTCCAGGATTGAAAGACTCCGCTGGGCCAACGGATGCTCAACTGTTCAACCCGCGTCGCTTCGCCGATTCCGAACAACAGGCGTCGTTCGTTCGAGGCATGGTAGCCATCACCGGCGGTGAGCTGCTTGACGATCTTCTGACCCGCTACCGTGATTTCCACCGTCGCTCCAATGGCATCTCGACTGGATTGGGTTCCGCACAACTGAAGCGATAAGAAGCGTCCGGGTGTCAGAGTTTGATTCGTCAGTAATCCGGCAGGTTCTTTCAGGTGAGAGACGGCAAAATCGTCGCGGCCATCGCGGTTCCAATCCACTCGAGCCAACCCGCGGCCCAGATGGGGCTCCTGAAAGAATGGTCCCAGTTGGGCCGCAGGCGTTTCTTCAAATCGTCCCTGGCCAAGATTGCGAAAGAACTGGGTTGGCATCTTGTAAGGCTCACCAATGGAAGCCAGATCATCAATGTGACCATTGGTGACGACGAGGTCTTCCCAACCATCGTGATCGGCGTCGAGGAACTGAGTTCCAAACCCCAACATTGGAAAGCTGGAATCACGCAGCCTGGCCATACGTGTCACGTCGGCAAATTGTCCGTGTGAGATCTGTCGATACAGCGTGTTCGATTCCTGATAAAAATTGGTCACGAACAAATCCAGCAACCCGTCCCGGTCGGCATCACCTGCTGCAACCCCCATGCAGGCCTGTGATTTTCCATCCGCATCGACGGCGACACCGGACAGCATCGCGCGTTCTTCGAATCGCAATTCATCCGGCAATGACGTGGTATTGACGAACAAGAAATTCGGGACTTCGTCATTGGCAACAAATAGACTCAACCGGCCTTCACCCTCCAGGTCCATCGCGACAATTCCCAGGCCAAGTCCGTTGGGAACTTCTACGCCGGCATCTCGTGTCACATTGCGAAAGCTTCCATCTCCTTGATTCAACCAGACGGTATCGAGTGCCGCATCAAACGCCCGTGGAGAACACGAACGAATGACCCCTTGCTTCTCGCAGATCTTTGTCAGCAATTGCTCGCCTGCGGCATAGTTGACATCAAACAAATCAGGCAGGCCATCACCGTTCAAATCTGCAATCAGGCAACTGGTGGTCCACCAGGATTCGACAATTCCCGCAGCAACGGTAACGTCGACAAACGTTCCATCCCCCTGATTCTTGTAGAGTCGGTTCTGTCCGAGATTGGCCACATATAGATCGGGAAATCCGTCGTTGTCAAAATCACCTACGGCAACTCCCTGGCTGAAATCGCGATCCCCCAATCGCGCGAGATCTGTGACGTCGTCAAAGCGGTCAGCGCGGTTCCGAAACAGCCGATCCGTGGCGGTTCCAGTGCTACCCAGGCTTGGGTCGGCGCCACCTTGGGTGAAGTACAAATCGGGCCAGCCATCGCGGTCGTAATCGATGACCCCGACTCCACCACCGGTGGTCTCAAAGATTCTTGCACCGGGCGTCGCATCATCAGCGGCGTTCTCGTACGTGAAGTTGATGCCGAGCGGAATGGCTTCATTGGCGAAACGGATTTGAGTGCGGACGGACGGCCTCGAATCGTCTTTTTTGGAGTTGGACGGGATCGCGAGTGACGGAGCATTGCGCGATGGCAATGGAAAGCGAGTGAGATCGATCTGTCGAGCGGGATCGAGTGCAGGCACTGTCTGCGGAAGATCGGCATGCAATTGAGGCGTCACTTCCTGCAGGATTTCGAATGCCCAGGGAAGTTCCGGATTGATCGAAAGTGCGATGCTCGACCAACTGGCGGCTTCCCACAGACGACCGAGTTGCCTCGTCAGGATCGCCGCTCGGCGCATCGATTCCACATGATCGCGATGATGAAACAGGTCATCCAGAATCGATGCCAGGCGTTGCAGAATATCGGCACGTTCGAGAAACGGAGTTGCCAGTTGGGATTCGCCGAGCAGCGTGAGCATTCGCCCCAATTGGTGACAGGCGGCCAGATGATCGGGATCGCGGCGTATGGCCTCCCAGAAACATCGCACGGCCACCTCGGGCTTGTTACAGGCTTGAGCGAATTGCCCGCGAAGCATCCAGACATCGGGGTGACGTTCCACATCGGCCGACAGTTTTTCGGACCATTGTTCGAACAGTCGTGAATCAGATTCATCAAGCAGCAATTGTCCCCAGCGGACGACTGCTTCCAGTTCATTCGGACGAACGGAAAGAACCTGCTTCAAGAGTGATCTCGCCTCGTCTGGCCGATTGAGTGACAGCGCCAATCGGGCTGCCCCCAACTTGGGAAGTGGATCGTCCGGGAACTGTTGTGCAGTCGCATCGAGCAATGCCCGATCTTCAATCTGTCGCTGCGAGTTCCCCAGCAGTAAGAGATGTTCGACGGTCGCTGCGCGGTTTTGAACGAGATACAGCAGGTGCGGTTGCGCCTGCCAGCGCCTGCCGGTAATATTCAGGAGGAAAGCCATCCGCAGATGAGCGAGTTTATGTGCAGAATTCGTCTCTAGAAGCTGCTGAAGTTGCGTCTCGGACTCAGAGATCCGCCCTAGATGACAGAGCATCTCAGCAACACCGAAATCGGCGGATTCACTGGCTTCGGAAGTGAGTCGTGGAACTCGCTGATAGTAATCGAGGGCATCTGCGAAGCGGTTTGTCTTCAACGCGGCTTCGGCAGCGACAATCAGCGCCCACGAAGAAGGATTCGAACCAGTTGCCGCCTGACGGGCGATTTCTTCCGCACGCCCATAGTCGCCGCGAGCGAGGTTCAGTCGAGCTTCTTCGAGGAGCGAGTCTGATGTTCTTGCGGGTGTACGTAGAAACGATATCGCTGTCATTCCAAAGGCAATCACAGCAATAACTGCCACGCACCACAGGGGCAGAGTTCGCGAATTCCCCTGATTCGCCAGTTGCATGTTCGCGCGGCCTGCAAAGGAATTAGAGAAGCCCGGTCATTTGACCGGGCTTCCGTGGCAATTGCCAGCTTTCAGTTCAGATAATCGTCGCACACGAGTGCGTTGCCAGACCGTAAATCTGGGGTTGGGTGGCCGGCTACTCAACATTCCCCAAACCCTGACTGGGAACTAGAAATCACCCGTAGTCTCACCACCTGCGACTGTTCCGATAGCACCCCAGACACCGAAATTGGCTGGCGAACCGGCACCGTAGTTACCGCAGTCGATGTTGTTGTTGACGAATCGGACAGAACCATCCGCCATCAGGACCTGAGCCCCGCCGGTGTGGTAGCTGCTGGCGGTGTGAATCCCCCACGCATTACTGGCGTTATCACCAATATTCACGCACGATGGACTATTGGGTGGTAGCACTGTGGTAACGGCTGACCAGTGTGCATGCCCGAAGGGCCACAACGAGCCCTGCCCCCACGAACTGACATTCGTTCCCGTGGTGTATGTCAGGTTTGGCCCCGCCAGTGCTTTACACAGGGTCGGATTGGTATCGATTCCGCCGACTCCATACGCAGCGTTCCCGATGAGTGACCGGCTGTTCTGTACCCCCGCACCCCGTTCAGCGATTGCGACGGTATTGCTGGACCCGTCGGTACAGTCACGCATCCCCTTGTAGCCTTTCTGGCTGAACTGGAACAACCCGTTGGTTGCACCTGCATAGTTGTCATTGATCGTTGTGCCAACGCAGAAATGGTAGTTCTTGGCAGCGACGTTACTTTGCAGCGTCGTTGGAAGGGACGAAGGACACAGCAGCACAGATAACTGGGTATTCCAAGGTTTGAACGTTCCATCCCAGCAGACGGGAACGGTATTGTTCTGAGGGATCTGATTGTAGGTCGGTGCCTGATCCATATACGGCAGCAACCTGACAAACCCACATTCGTCACCACCACGACCAGCACCGTCGTTCGGTCCACCGCGCAGATCGCAGAACTTATTAAAGACGTCGTGGTAGTTGTGCAGAGCCAGGCCAATCTGCTTCAGATTGTTCTTGCACTGCGTCCTTCGCGCGGCTTCACGCGCCTGTTGCACCGCTGGCAACAGCAATGCGATCAAGACTGCAATGATCGCGATGACGACCAGCAACTCAATCAGTGTAAAGCCCCATCGACCATACCGACGGCTTCGCCCGAGAAATCTCATGACATCACCTCCGCTGAAAGGAATAAACCGACAAGAACACGCGAAATCGCGATCTAAGATAGGAATTGACGTGAGACAGAATTGCATGCGAAACAATACAAATCCACCGGAATTCAGTCAAACAAATTCCGATGCGTTGCTCACATTTCTTGACTGCACACACTTTGAGTCGACCAGTAGTGGCGGAGTGGCCTGCTTCATTTTGCGGAAACCGAGACTTCGCAAGAAAGTTCTTTACGTCAGTCCTGAAGTCGAAAAATTCGTTACAGCACGAAAGTTTTCAGCTTGACTCTGCGGCTGGCGGCGCCTACTGTACTACACAGCTAGTACAGGAGGTGTCTCATGTTCTTCCGGATTGAGCCTGATAACGGCGTCGCGATCTACGAGCAGATCGCACGGCAAATCAAATATGCGATCGCCAACGGAGCATTACGTCCGGGGGAACTGGTCCCTTCGGTGCGTGAACTGGCTGTTCTGCTGGCGGTGAATCCGAATACCGTCGCCAAGGCCTATCGTGACCTGCAAAACGAATCCGTACTGGAGACTCTGCGCGGCGAAGGATTGCGCGTGGCTCGACTGGCAGTCGAGCGATGTCGTAAGGCACGACAACGTCTGCTCGAAGAACGGATGTCGGCCGTGGCAACAGAAGCTCTTCAAGGAGGGCTGACGGAAGTTGAGTTCCTGACCTTGGTACGGGAAGTCTGGATTACCGTCTCTGGCAAAGAAACCGCCCTGAAACAACGTCTTGATCGTGACTGAATTGATCCTGGAAATCGCCCGAATTCTTCGTTTGGAAGGTCCCAACGATGGACAGCATCTTCGAATTTCAAAATGTGACAAAGCGGTTCGGCAAGCATCTGGCTCTGGACCAGGTCTCATTTCGCGGTGAACGAGGCCAGGTGATCGCACTCCTGGGCGAGAACGGAGCGGGTAAGTCGACCGCGATCCGAATCATGCTCGGTCTCCATACTTTAGACTCCGGAACCGTGAAAGTTCTGGGACTGGACGGTCAGAAGCAGGGAGAAGAAATCCGTCGGCGCGTTGGATATATGCCAGACCGACCCGCGCTCTACGAATGGATGACCGTGCGCGAGATCGGCTGGTTCGCGGCCGGGTTCTATCCGCTTGGCTTCCAGCATCGCTATGAAGAACTCGCCCAGCGGTTTGAATTGCCTGACATTCCCATCAAATCCCTGTCCAAGGGAATGCAGGGTAAAGTCTCACTCGCTCTGGCGATGGCTCATAACCCAGAACTGCTGGTTCTGGACGAACCGACATCAGGCCTGGACCCACTGGTACGTCGCGAATTCTTGGAAAGCATGGTCGATGTGGCTGCCACAGGACGAACGGTGCTGCTGTCCAGTCACCAGATCGGTGAGGTGGAACGCGTGGCCGACGTTGTCGCCATTCTGCGCAAGGGTCGACTGATTCTGTGTGAACCGCTGGAAGTATTGAAGAGTCGGGTTTGCGAAGCTGTCGTCACTCTGAGCGATATGGAGACCGTCCCACCGGACCTCGCCGGGAACGCCCGACTGATCATGTCTCAGCGTATCGATCGTGTCTGGAGACTTTACGTTCGAGATCTGGATGACAAGGGCCGAAGGGATCTCGTCGCCGATTCGAACCACGCCGATGTGAAATTTCAGCAGCCGACATTAGAGGACATTTTCGTGGCCTGCATGACCTCGAACACCGGTTACTTTGAAGCTGCGACCGAGTCACCAAAAGAGCTGGCGTAAGAATTCTGCGCTGACTGTTGTCAGCGGACTTCCTGAGATGAGGTGCCAACATGAATCAATGGTCGCGCATTCTTGTTCCCGTCGGGCGATTGATGTGGAAGGAATATCGGATTCAGAGATCCTTGTGGCTGGCCATGCTGATTTTTGGTGTGGTCCCACAGATACTCCTGCGGATTCTGGTCACCAACGCTGAGAATCGTGTGGCCAGTGTCTGGGCCGCTGTCGTCATGATTCCGTTCTTTTTCGTAATCGCTTCGACGGCGATCCTGTTTGCCGGCGAGCGTGAAGAACGGACGAGCGACTGGCTCTTGAATCTCTCCGTTCGTCCCATCTGGACGCTGGTTACCAAATGGGGGTTTTCCCTTCTGGCAACACTCTCATTGATTCTGGTCCTTTCAGTATCAGCACTCTTGCTCGTCTGGATCCCAGTCGACGTGCAACGCGTTCTGGCAGATCCGCAGCACGATACCAGTCGCGCGGTCGCTGGATTTACGTTCATGCTGTTCAGTTTTGTGCTTTGGGGAAGCCTGGGATCTTTAGTCAGTCGGCGTGTGATCACTGCAGTTCCAGCCATGGGTTTATGGTGGGCAACCACATTGATTTGTGTCTCGCTCATCTCGTGTGTTATTCACGCGGCAAGCTCGATCGGTACCGACTTCGTGATGATGGCGGCGATCGTCGTGGGGGCGAATCTCTATCTGGGGTGGCGCTGGTGCCTTGGCCATTACATTGATGCCCAGACATTGACGAACTTAACGACCCGAATCCGTGAACGGCTCCGTGGTTCGGCACCTGTCGCATCACGGGTGCCAAAACAAACGGAAGTGGGAGATATGTGGAGTCGGGAGTGGCAGCGGTTGGTCTGGCAGGAGCGAAATCGAGACAGCTTCCATCGACTGTTCGTGTACGGCGGCTGCTTCGCCGCGGTCGCCACAGCCATGGCAGGGCGACAATTGGGATACCATCAACCAGAGCTTCTGATGCTGCTCACTTCCGCCATCCCGTTGACGATGGGGGTCCTGGGGTTTCGCTATGATGGCGAGGGACAGCCGCTGCACTTCCTGAACAATCGAGGAATCAATCGGCGGCGTCTCTGGTGCGCAAAGCATTTCGTCTGGTTTCCCCGGACCTGCGCAATTCTGTCACTGATCTGGATCGTAGCGCTGGCATCCGAGAGCCTGATCAACAATCGCACAATTGCCGGGCAATCCGTTGCAAGGAATTCAGCAGCGATGTACGAGCATCAGGATGTCGCGATCTTGACGATTCTGCTCATCTACTGCTCAGGACACTTTGCCGCCGTGCTATTCCGCCGAGCGATCCTGTCACTGGCGGCGGGAGCAATGATTGCAATATGCACTGGAATCTGGCTCTCCCTGATGACGGCACTGCAAGTTCCACTATGGTGGTCGGTGGGTGGCGTAGTCGCTTGCCTGCTGGGATGGACCTGGTGGCTGGCTCCGCGTTGGGCTTTCGAACGTCGATTTGCGACAGGCCGCCGGCTAGCGGTCGCGGTCTTCGTGGTACCACCGCTGGTGATTCTGGCGGGTATCGCCTATTGGCGAGCATTTGAGTTCGCCGGGTTCGGACCAACGTCTCCGGCACTGTTCGCGGTACTGTACCCCCACGACTTCATCCAGATGCAAGGAACCCAACTGGAATACCGTAATACGCTGATTGATGAGTTGAAGAGCGAGATTGCAGATCAGTTGAACCCATCCATCCGGAATCTGGAAGAGATCAGGAACTTTGAACTGATTGAGGACGCGGCAACAACGATCAGCAAGCACATTCTGGGGCCACTGCAAGACGACTCGAAGCCCTTCGATGAGGGACTGCAAGAGGGCCGAGACAGCTTCTGGTTGACATACGACCTGCAACTGCAACGCATCATGAAACTCACCTCGCAAAACCAGTCGCCGGCGATGCGTCACTGGCTGAACGCAAGCCCGTCCTTCATCCAGGCTCATCAACTCGTCCTGAATCGAGCGGGCCAGTTACGAATTGAAGAGGGCCGCCTGGATGATGCGTTGTCATTTTTCTGCGCCAGTCTACGAATGGCAACATTCTGGGCGACGCAAAGTTCGCTGAAACACCGCATGGAAGCTGATATTCGTCAGACGGAAACACTGCGACAGATCGTCCTCTGGGCAAATCATCCTGACCAGACTCCTCAGTCAATCAAGCAGGCGATGAAGAAAGTCTGTGAAGAACTGAATCTGTTCCCGACGTGGCGACAATCTCTTGTCGCAGAATATCTCTTAAACATTCAGGCACTGGATCGATCGGTCGAACTCGATGATATGGAACCACTTCCTGGTCCTCTCGCTCTGATTCGCGAAAGCTCACGCTATCTTCCCTGGGAACGTCTCCGCTCCCGTCACCTGATCGAGCGGCAGTTGATCGCGAACGAAGCGCGCATGTGGAGGGCTTCCACAATGATTGCATCGTCGAACGGAATCGACGTCCCACGATTTCTCGAACAGCTCCCCTCGCTATTTGATGACCAGCCGGCGGAACGGTATGTTTCCCAAACCTCATTTCCGATGAGTTCACTATTCAAAGATCAAACGTTGATGCTGGCGGCCTGCTTCGATCGTGAAGCGACGATTCGTATCACCCTGCTGGGACTGGCACTGCAGGCCTGGAAGCTTGAACACGGCTCGTGGCCAGAATCGCTCGCCGAGTTGTTCAGCCCCGATACTTTAGAATCCCTCCCCTTGACCACAATTGTTGATCCCTGGTGTGGCGAACAGTTCCGGTATCGACCTGATACGCCTGAATCAGAGAATTCCCCGGCGGAAATCCTATACAGCGTCGGACCGGATCAGGTCCGTGACGTCCTGATGTCAGACAACAGGCACGCACTGAGAAAGACGAAAAATGGCCTTTTCTCAGGTCGAATGACACGAGGAGGTGGAGCAGCACGAGATGCCGCGTCCGAAAATCGAGTACTCCTGCAAGTCAAGGAAAGACGCCTGCTACCAGTGTTTCGGCGTCGCAGTGAATGCGTGTCACTCAATCGTGAAATGCTCGAATGATTTCTGACATTGGTACGTCTGTCAGGCTGAGAGCCTGCAGGACGCGAGCCAGTGTCAGAATGGCATCGCAGGCGGGGTAATCACCACCAAACCAGACGCGATGGTCGGCCGTAATTCCGAAGTTCGATTTGTGCTGCAGGATCGTTGCCGGAAGGTCTATCGCCGTGACCTGATCAACCTGGCACGTGGTGGCTACGGTGTTCAGCCATTGCGACTCGGGTCTCAACGATTCATCCAGCGCGATGCGGATTTCGCGATGTTCGTGGAGTTCGCACGTTACCAGCAGTCGAGCCAAATCACAGATCGAGACTGGTTCTCCCTGGTCCGTGACAAAGGCGCACCGTTCGCCATCATCATCCACGATCACGCCCAGGTGCTGTTGACGAGCGACAACGGACGCAGTCACACGTCGCACGTCGGCATCTTGCGGATCGCCGAGATTTCTCTTTCGCGTTGGCAGCGGTTCATGCGTCAACTGACAGGGAAGTCTCGAGAAGAGTGAATCGAGAATTCGAGGAAGCTGCCTGGTGGCCGTCCCGCAGACGATGTTCAACGGCCGCAATGCGTGAAAGAACTTCCACAGACCCGCCTGATAGGGAACACTCGCGTGAAATGGTCGCTGGACTCCGGCAGTACGGGTCGGACGTTCCACTTTGGCGGTGGCTCGCGATTCGAGTTTCTGCAAAAGCTCCGGCTGAATCCAGGGAATCGACGTACGGCCGGCCAGTCGAAATCCAGTCCATGCGGGATCGCAGCCAGCTCCCGTGACAAAAACTCCACCCACAGCATCCAGATGATGCACAGCAAAATGGAAGCAGGGGCTGGTCGTCTGACCGAGATCAATGACATGGCAACCCATGCGACGCAGGCCGAGGGCGACACCCATCACGATGTCGGGGGACGAGGATCGTTCGTCAAACCCCATCACCACCACCGGACCTCGCCGGACTGATGAAGGTGGCAATGGCGCAATCGGCGAACTGGCATCTTTAACGGTTGAGGGGACACTAGCAGCAATATCATCCGTCGCCGAGGATGTCCCGAGTTCTTTCGCTGCGGAGTCTTTCGTAACGGTTGTCCGTCCGACCCTCGGTTGTTCGTCCCACAGGATCGACGCAAACGCGGCGCTCCAGTCTGTCGCGCGAATGCGGTCGAGTTCATTGAGATAGAGCCCCCGAATCCCTTCACGCGTGATCAAAGACCGGCCCGCGGAATGCTCGCGCTGGGGCGACGGTCGAGCCGATAACCCGTGACCGGAAATCGAGTTTTGAGAACATGACCGGCAGGCGGCAAATCCCGAAGCCTGCCGTGCGACATGGACACTGAAGGAGACGGGGTGTGATTCACCAGGACAATGAAACCTCGTGGAAGCGTCGTCCAGGACTCGCAACAGGCTGGATCGATCACTCGCCAAAGGCCCAGGCACCACTGTTTCCGATATCGGGATCGTTGCTTTAAGTGCCACCTTAAGTGCCACTGTACGGCTGCTTTGAGCCGTGCAGTGCAGATTGGCTATCGGCTCTGCCTGCACGGACGGCATGATCAACGCCGGGCGTAAAACGGCACACGAATCCACGGAGCTCGCGGTGTTCGTACCGGCTCTGTGTTCGCGATCAGTTTGCAGAAGTTCCATCCCTGGAATCGCCATTCCTTGGTTCCGTCCCAATGGTTGTCGGAACCTTGTATGATAACAGGCCAATACGGTCAATCGGCAGTTGTCTGATCGGACACTCCGCGTTAGGGTGTCGAGGTCAATTGATCGGAAACCACTGAGCCATACGCTGTAAGAGCAATGCCATGCACGCCGTTGAATTCATGAAGCAACCTCCGCAACAGATCCCCCCGGTGGTGGTCTTGACGGGTTCGCAACGGCATTTGAAGCAATCGGTCCTGGCAATCCTGAAGAAAGCAGTGATCGACGATGACGATTCATCACTGACAGTGTTCAACAGCTCCAATACAGATCTGCAATCCCTGACGGACGAACTACGCACCATTTCCATGTGGGGCGACAGGCGGCTGGTGATCTTGGAGGACGCCGACGATTTCGTCACAAAATACCGCGGCGGGTTGGAGAAGTACGTCGAAAAGCCTGCCAAGAAGTCGGTCCTGGTTCTGGATGTCAAAACATGGACCAAGACGACTCGGCTGGCCAAGCAGGTTGCGGCGAGTGGTCTGGACGTGGAATGCTCCGAGCTCAAGGGAGTACAACTGCTTAAATGGCTGCAGGATACTGCCCGAGATTCGTACCAGCAGTCACTCGATCGCGACGCGGCAGTCCTGCTCGTAGAACTGATCGGGGAACAGTTGGGGATGCTGGATCAGGAGCTTTCCAAGCTGGCCTCGTACGTCGGGGCTGGAGCCAAAATCGGCGTGGATGATGTCAGGAAGCTCGTCGGGGGCTGGCGCACTGAAACAACCTGGGCGATGACCGATGCCGTCCGTGACGGTGATCTGGGATTCGCTGTCAACGCTCTCGATCAATTGCTGACGGCCGGAGAAGCGCCCCTGAAACTGCTCGGCGGGATTTCATACGTCTTCAAGAAGCTGGCTCAGGCCACCGATTTATCTCGGACGATGCCACTCGATCAGGCGATGCGCCAAGTGGGTGTCTTTCCCCAGGCAATTGGACCGAGTACTGCATTCCTTCGCCGCATCGGCCGCAATCGGGCAGAACAGATCCTGCATGTCATCCGTGCCACAGGCGGCGGACTGAAAGGGAGCAATTCGTTGCCGGACCGGATGCAACTCGAAAAACTCCTCGTAGAACTCGCCGGTAAACTTTCGTAATGAGGGCCATGTTTGCGCCAATCGCGAACATCAGATGACGAAAGAATCCAACAGTCTCGCAGACGATTCTCAACTTGATGAACATCAGGGAGGCTTCAACATGTCTCGATTTGTCCTGAGTCCCGCGCAACTCGCCACATTTCAGTCCGATGGTTACATCGTCGTCCCGAATCTGCTGGATGCCGAGGAGACCGACTTACTGCGAACGATCGCCAAGGCGGATCACGAACTGCAGCGGGATGCAGGAAGCCGTGCGGACGGCGAAGGGGGAGCGGTCACGCTGGTCGTTCGCAATGATTTGCCTGACGACACCATTTACGGAGCGATCGTTCGCAGTCGGCGCATTGTCGAAACGATGCAGTCACTGTTTGGCGACGAAGTCTATCACTATCACCACAAGATGATCCTGAAAGAGGCACGCGTCGGTGGTGCCTGGGCGTGGCATCAGGATTACGGGTACTGGTACAACAACGGCTGCTTATTCCCTGACATGGGGAGCTGCATGATTGCTGTCGACCGGGCAACAAAAGAAAACGGATGCCTGCAAGTGGTCAAACGATCACACGTGATGGGACGCGTCGATCATCTGAAAGTGGGCGACCAGACAGGCGCCGATCCTGAACGAGTCGCGGCATCACTGCAGCGTCTGGAACTGGTCTATTGTGAACTGGAACCGGGTTCTGCCATTTTCTTTCATGGCAATGTCCTGCATCGCTCCGACCAGAACAAGAGCGAGCATCCCCGTTGGGCATTCATCTGTTGCTACAACACCAGGCACAACGACCCCTACAAGGATTCGAAGCACCCCCGATATACTCCCTTGGAAATCTGGGACGATTCACGTGTTGTGGAAATCGGAAGGAAACAGGCTGGCAGATGAGTTGGCAGGGGGGTTGCCTGCCGTGGGG
>Ga0194055_10001027_pt1 | contig 22793 bp, 18 predicted proteins | sample SepL449m_MetaG_FD_155482 | JGI IMG/M metagenome (GOLD analysis project Ga0194055, IMG submission 155482) | Anoxic zone freshwater microbial communities from boreal shield lake in IISD Experimental Lakes Area, Ontario, Canada - Sep2016-L442-9m | ecosystem: Environmental > Aquatic > Freshwater >... | reverse complement strand
ATTGCCCACCGATCGCCGACGGCGAAGGCTCGGTCGTCACCGCGCGCTTCGTTACGCGTGAAGTCCATGTCGTGGCCAGCGTGGATGTGCTGGGTGCCGACGGCACTGTCGAGACCATAACAGGCACCACCATCCACCCGATCTGGTCGATCGATCGCCAGGAATGGGTGCCGCTCGGTGAACTGACCAAGGGCGAGACTCTCCAAGGACTCGATGGACTTGCGGTCGTTTTGTCCGTTACGCTTTCGCGCGTCGCGCAGCCAGTCTACAATATCGAAGTCCACGGCGAGCACGTCTACCAAGTCGGCGAGCTGGGAGTGCTGGTGCATAATGCATGGCTTGACTGTGTTAAGTGGGTAAGAGATTCAACAATACAGGGAGAGCGAATACTACTTAAGGGAAGAGGAAGAGAGTTGATTTCTATTCCCGGGTATCCGGACAAAGTCTTTCATCATGCCTTAATCAAGGATGGCGACTTGCTTTTCGATGCCGTGTTCACTGAAGGTACAAGTTTCAGCGGCTGGGTAAGAAAAGTCGCTGCAGACAACGGCAAATCCATGGACGAGATACTCGAGATGATGGGACATCTACCGGAGGGCTTTAGGTGACAAGAAAAATCATTACGAAATCAATAGAACAGTTCACTCAACTTCATACGGAACTAGCGGGATTGACCGGTTGGGGACCGATGGTGGAACACCAACTTATGACCCTCGAGTCGTGTTTCTCATTTGCCTTCCCAAGCAGCGTAATGCCATATCTTGATTACCTTTCGGATCAAGAAATTAGAGCAAATCCGTATTCCATCTTCCAGAGTGTGGCCCAAGTCTTTCAGGGAGGCATTGAGCCGAGTGGACTGCTTGTGGAATTTCTCGAGGCTGGCCTCAAGAGGATCGGTGAAAGGTATGTTGCGTACCTGAATGCGAATGAATCCTTGCGGTGCTTGGATCACGTGCTCTTTGCAGATCGACTTTACCCCGCACTCTTGACGCTCCTAGATCAGCACTTTGCAATGGCCATATCCCCCGAGAAGTTCGGAAATGCCATTCAATCGGAAGCTAGCGCGATGGTGATCGACAGGTTTCTTGGATCAACTCTCGGCAAGGACGTTGGTGTATCTTTCCATTATCGGCAATTTACCCAAAGCACGATCGGCTCCGAAAGCTTTGTGCGAGCGCAAATGCATAAAGGCTTATATGACGCCCCATTAATGAATGCGCTGAGATCGCACTGGATTCGATATCTACAAGCAGCGTGCTTTAACTCCCACGAATTGCAGAAATCAAAAAGCCTTGCTAAAACAATACTGAATGAACTATTCTCCTGAGCGGGTGCATTTGAATTGCGTCTAGACATCGTCGGTTTTACAATCCGCTATCAGAAGTAAACACAAGGACAGGCATTGTGTTTGGAGCAGACTTTGTTCGTCCGGGGATCGTAATTTAAGTGCCACCCACGAATGGCACTGCCAGATTCTTGTTTGAGTGCAATCTCTCTAGCGGCAGCGTGGGGTTTTCCTCTAAATTCCACGCACCTTGGCATCTGCTATCGCTAAATATCCCTTGCCTTGGCTAAAGTTTGTAAAGCCCTCCTTGCTCTCTTGATCGCGAAGCCAAGGAGGGCTTTTTACTTTGGTTGCTCTACCATTTTCTGCGAGTCGTGTCAGCTTCGGTTTTCGGGAATCGGTCCAGGCCTTCCTTGGTCGCCCCGATCTGCCCTTCGCCGCGCAACTCGATCCCAACCAAATCCGCGAGGTTTTTTCAAAACACAACGCTCTGTTTGGCGGTCTCTACACGACTGCCATCGTGTTGTGGGCCTTCATGGGGCAAGTTCTCAGCGACGGCAAGGAGGCCTCCTGCCAGTCGGCAGTCGCCAAGATCTCGGCCTACTTTGCACGCCTGGGCAGGAAAGCCCCTAGGGCTGACACGGGAGCCTATTGTCGCGCACGAATCATGCTTCCTGAAGCCGCTTTACGAGAGCTCAGCCACCTCGTTGCCAAAGGGGCGCAGGAGCAATACGACGTTGCCAAGAAATGGAAGAATCGAAACGTCTACTTGGTCGACGGCTTCACTTTTCAAATGCCCGATACTCCTAGTAATCAACGCACGTATCCTCAGCATTCGGCGCAGAAGTCCGGGTTAGGGTTTCCCATTGCACGCGTCGTGGCACTGATCTCTTTGGCTACGGGGTGCGTCGTTGATTTGGCGCTCGGGCCGTACAAAGGTAAGGCAACGGGAGAATCAGCATTATTCCGAAGCTTGTTGCACCATCTCCAACCGGGAGATGTTGTCGTTGCCGATCGACATTACTGCAGTTACGCAATGGTGTGCGACTTGATGAAACGAGGCGTCCACGTTTGCTTTCGTCAACACCAAGCGCGACATATAGACTTTCGGAAAGGTAAACGCCTTGGAAAGTACGATCACGTGGTTGCTTGGTCTCGTGGTCCTCGCCCCGCTTGGATGACCAAGGAGGACTACGACAAACTCCCAATGGCCATCGTGCTTCGCGAGGTTCGCTATGTGATCGAAGAACCTGGCCGCAAGCAAGAACCGTTCATCGTGGTAACGACGCTTCTCGAGCCCATGGAGGACGCCGGGGCAACGAAGGATGAGCTTGCAAGTCTCTATGGTTTTCGATGGAATGTGGAGTTGGATATTCGGAGTATCAAACCCAACATGAATCTAGGGCACCTCCGGTGCAAGTCACCGGAGATGGTCCACCGCGAGTTCTGGATCAGCATTCTCGCTTACAATTTAATTCGCACAACGACCGCGATCGCTGCCAAGTTGCACCAGAGAGAACCTCGCCATCTCAGTTTCACCAGTGCATGCCAGTACGTATTGGCTGGTTGGCAAGAAATCCAACGTAAATCAACTGCCGATGAACTGCGAGCTTATTGCTTAACGATCTTGGAACGTATCTCGGAATGCGTCGTCGCCAATCGCCCTGGCCGATTTGAACCCCGAGTCGTCAAGCGGCGACGAGACCAGTACACCCTGATGATGGAACCTCGCAGCGAGTTGCGAAAGCGGTTAGCGAGGGGCGATAACGCATTCGAATAGAACAACTTACGACATTCCGACAGTGCCATTCGTGGGTGGCACTTATTTGTTCTTCTCATGTCGAGCTTCACATCACATATGGTCAACGAGGAAGTCAGGTCAAGAATGTACTGATAGAGTTCTTGGTCCCGCATTTCGGGTGCCATTCCCCACCAAATTGTACAACTAATCACTCATTTGAGGGATAGACAAAAAATCCAGACAATCTCTTAGAATTTCCATTGACACGGGAATTGATCCCGATAGGTTCAAGAGTATGCGGAGCATTTCGGTCGTTTTTCGATCAGGCGTCGCCAGAAATCTGACATTCGCAGCACTGCGAGAGGACGCTATTCGATGGTAGCAAGACAGGAGGGAGTGACCTGCGCATTTTTGATTCTTTTCGTGATATCTGGGTGTAGCGCAATCGTTGCGGATGGTTGCTATGACTCGACGCCAATTCGTAACTCGACTGTTAGTTTAGGGTTTGTCGACGCGAGTAAGCATACTGTCTATTACATTCCAATTAAGCAAGACATTTTCGATGCACTGTCGAACGGTTTGACCGAGTCATCATGCGCTTGCGTAAACGTGGAGCCTTTGATGATTGATGGGACTCCCGTTGCTGTGGTCGATATTCATTCAGCTTCAGACGTGCAGGCCATTCAGCGATTGTCGGTTGAAATTAGTGATTCATCCAAAAGAAAAGTCCTTTGTGTTGAGTTCAGTTATTTTTCTCCAAGTTTAGGGGCCATGAAATGAAGTACGGTGTTTTGCATGTACCTGTATTAGTTACGATTGGTTTTGCACTGACGGGCTTTTCGTTGCTTTGGTCAGGCGGTGGGTTTGACGGAAGGAATGTTGCAGGAGGAGACCCAATATTGGCACAGCCTAATTCGTTGTGTTTCGAAGACCCAAAGTGCAGTACAGTGGTTTGCGCAAGCTTCACGATGGACTCGTGTAATAGTGGTGTTGAAACCGTAAGGATTGGCAGTGGCCCAACAGCGAATTGCTTCTTTTATGAAGATGAAACACTGTCGTGCAAATGGGATGGAGCTGTGGAAACTCAGAATTGCGCGAGAATTTCTAATCGCTGTGAAAAGGTCGAAATCACTCCTAATCATTTCATATGTACATCGGTAGCGGTTCCTATGTACTTCCATTCAGGTAAGGAATGTTGGACCGCACCATTCCATTGATTGCTGCGGCGCATGCAGTTTAGTGCGAAGTTTCTTGTACCGTTACATCAGGCGTAGATTGTCGCCCAAGGAGTAAAACCGTGAGAATTCCCAGGAGAATTGTTTTGCTTATTTACATGATGCTCCCTGCGTGTGTAGTGCTTTGCAGTTGCGATCAGTTGGCTTTTGGATTTCAAGCGGATTCGAAGGCGATTGAGGAAGTTAGGCAGGCAATGAATCGGATCGCCGCGATCTCAAGTGTTAGTCTCGCGGGAAGTTATTCCTCTCAAGTGCAAAAGCTCAAGAAATTGAGGTTTGAGCGTCTTGGGTCGCGATGGAGTCTTGAGGGAGACGTACTAACGTCGATAGACAATGCACAGATCGACAAGAGCACGATTCAACTTCGGCGTATCCGGGAACTCCTTGGGAACGAAATGCCGGAGAAAATTTTTTTTGATGGTCAGTTCACATACGAATATCGACCTGCTGCCCTTCGTCTTGAAATTTCCGATTTTGATCTAGGTACAGAACGGGCTTTTGTACGGCCGTTTGATCCAGTTTTTTGGTTAACTCCGTTTCCTGGACTTCCGCTACCTTCAATCCTAACAAATGGCACCTTTTCAAGGGGCGAAGATGGTCATTATTCTCTCCATCTGACGTTGCAACCATCCACCGAGGGAATTCGTGTCGCGTACAAAGATCTGATCATAAAATTCGATGAAGAACAAGGGTGGAACTGGACCGAATTTGAAATGACAGGGGGGGCTGTTGGGCAATTGAAGCACATCCGAGAGTGGAAGTTGTCCAGCGATCATTGGTATGTATTTCGTGGATCGATTGAACGAGCGCACACTACAATCGAGAATTGGGAGGTTTCAGAGATCACATTTGATCCTCGAAAAGTCGTTTCAACATTCATGTTCGCGGAGTCATCCTTTCCGAACGGAATCGAGATTCGAGACGCATTGCCAGGGGAAGTCAAGGAAAATCGATTTGTCGGAGGCGCGGATGGAAAGCGTCAGAATCGGCTATTAAGAGCAGCAGAGTCCCTAAGTCGCACAACTAAGGAAAAGAATGAGTAATCGCAATGTGTTACGTGTGGAATATGCAGCAGTCGACCCTATTCTCCTTTTTGAATTTGATCCTTTTTTGTCACTGCCCGTGTAATGCGGAGGAGAATGATCCGCTATGTGGGGCCGAGTGTTTGTACATGATTCATGTGGCAGTTGGAAGAGAAAGCAAGCCCTTTACGTCCTTCTTGGCAAGGATGCCAGCGTACGGTAAAGATGGATTTTCTTTTGACCAGTTAAAGGCATTTTCGACTGAATCTGGTGTAACCGGGGAGTTCGCATCGTTGAATGAAGTCGTAAAGGCGGGTTTGAGTAACGGACAATTTGCAATAGTTCACAAAAAGCCAGGCCATTTTCAGATTCTTGCAGCGGTTTCACCATTTTCGGCGCAAGTTCTTGATCCGAATGGCTCTTCTGCACGGATTCCTTTGCAGGATTTTCTTGACACCTACTCTTCGAATTGTCTCTTAGTTGGAGACGTAAAAGTTGCAAGTATTTTCTGGAGCAGTGCACTTTGGGGCTGGATATGTATTCTTGTGGCGATTTCAGCGACGATTTACATTGTCTATCGGTCGTGTCGTCGATCTGGAATCTTTGGTGTTGTCGTTCTTTGTTTGACGTTTGCGGGTTGTGGGACCAATCGGTCGCCTCGGTTTTCATGTGATTCGACCAGCAAGGAGTTGGGATTGTTGCAATCAAATGTGAACCGAGAAATCCAATTTGCAATCAAGAATACCGGAAACGCTGCTTTGATTATCTCTGATATAACTACAAGCTGTGGTTGCGCGAAAGTTCAATTGAGTCGGAGACAGATCGAACCAGCCCAGCAGGCGTTAATGCGTGTGGAAATTCGACCATCCGAAACAGGCCCTAGATCCGCGACCATTAAGATCAGAACCAATGATACCACTAAGCCCATTGCATCTTTCTCAGCGGAATGGTCGGTAGGGGAGAAAGTAGGTTTTTCAATGTATCGCATCCTTGCATCGCTCAGCGACAAAGTTCGCGATACTAGGATTGAATTCCGTGTCCTTCCCAGATGGCAAAAAGACTGGAAGTATCTAATCGAATCGAATAGAAAGGAGTTGCCCTTCACGGTTGAAGCAAACCACGGGGAAAGGATGCACAATTTTGTTGCCAAACTAGTACATTTAGAACCCGGTGTTTTCGAAGGAACAATCAAGATAGTGGACACTGATTCCATGGTATTAGCGGAGCTCCCGAGGGTAATAAACATTATTCCAAGCCTTCGTGTTCATCCAGGCGTACTTACTATCGACGCAAATCGAGGTGCGTCGCAAAAACTTTCTCTACTAGTCGAAGCGCCGGAATCATCTTCTATTCGCGTGGAAGGAGAGGCTGGGAATAGCCTTGAATCTGTTGCAAAGACGCTCCGACAAGGTGTTTACGATGTTTCCTTGAACTTGACCGATAAGTTTAACGATAGTCGAATTCGCGTGTTCGCCGAAGACCGATTTATTGAAGTGGAGATAAATTGGCTCAACAGTGAAATTACTGGCAAATAGAATAGGTTGTGATGTTTCCAAAGCCCCCCCACCGTTCAGCGTTTACCTTAACGGAACTATTCGTAACGATCTCCATTATTGCTGTTCTGACGGGTATTTTGCTGCCAGCTGTGCAGTACGTTCGAGAAAGTTCAAGAAAAGTTCATTGTATGAACAATCTGCGTCAAGTTAATATTGCCCTGGCACATTTTGCCGCTCGCAACAATCGATTTCCTAAGCACATGAAGCTGTTTCGAGAAGCTCAGTCGAGGTCGTCACATCCTGTTTACGGTGGTCCATTTGCACAGATTGCTTTCGATCTCGAAGTGAATTATTCGATCGTTCAAGAAACAGTTGTTTACGATAACGATTTATCAGGAACACCCGCGGTTTTGCAATGCCCTAGTGGATTGCCTGGCCTTGGCTATCGATGGAATTTCGGAATGGTTCACCAAGGCGCACGAGATGCGTCCGGGCTTGCTACGAAAGACGATTTCAAGGGGATTGTACGTCGAAAGCCGTTGTCGCTATCCTCGGTTAGTGACGGATTCAGTAACACAACAGCATTTTCCGAGCATTCCCCGGGAAACGGCAGGAAGTTGATCCACACCTCATTTGTTGAAAACGAAGATACCTATCCAATGGATCAGTTCGATTCAATATGCGAGATGCTCCGAGTTAATCCTTCCTACCTTGTTGCTTCGGCATTGAACTGGGCGTCTCCTTCCAGCACGGACATTATGTACGTCCATGAACGTTCTCCAAATTCCGTGCTTTGGGATTGCTTTCTGCGTTCATCTTCGGAACATCGATACAAGATAACGATTACTGCAAGAAGTTTTCATCCCGGTATGGTACACGCTGCAATGCTTGATGGAAGCGTAAGACCGATCAGTAATCAGATCGAAATTCGACTTTGGTCTTCGCTCGGAAGTGTTGATGATGCGGACACAGCTACCATTGATTGAACGTCAGGAGGAGCTTGTTGGTGCCATCCACCTGTCTTGGTTCACCGGTAAGTGGAATCGTCTTCGGTATGGTTAACGCAGTGTGATAGCATCCAGCTTGGGAATTTCGCCGCATCGTGCGGCTAAGGTTTAACGCTTATTGCCAAAGTCGGAATGGAATGGAGCGGTCCTCGGTAAACGTCCGCTCGGCATTCCGACTTCGGGCTTCACGACGTTCAGGTTGCACCTCTGCAGAGCCCTATCCTTCGTGAAACTGCATTCGTTGTAATCACAGCGTTGCGTGCCATCCACCTGCCTCGCTGATGTGTCGGGTTGCGGACCACCCTGTGGATTGTCCGCGTGGCCGTGCGCAGGACCTATGGGCGCCGCGATGGCGCTCAACGGGTGCGCGGGCTGCGGACAGGGAGACCCGCACGACGGATCACGCTGCGCTTTTCGCCGAGGATTGCTAGCTTTCTCGGGCGCAATCCCGGCCGAAAAAATCGGCGCAGGCAGTATTGTGCCATTCGGGGGTGAGGCTTAATGCGAAAAAGCCCACCCTATCGAAGTAGGGGGACAAAAAGGAGGGACACGTGATTTCCGTGATTTCGATCACTGCACAACTTCACCGTCAGATATACCACACAGGCGATATAGCGTTCGCAGATCGATGTCACGAGAAATAGAGTGAACCGAACCATCGACGAAGCCAAAGTTCGCGCCGACAACATGTCGACTTGCAAAACCCGCAGACCACGCAAACCAATCGTCACCGATGATTTGAAGTTCCGGCATGCGCAAGGATTTGGTTTCCATCCACGGTAAATCGGATCGTCCGCGACACATCGTCGCAAAAAACCATGGATTAACGTAACTTCGCTTGCGCAAAACGATCTCACCGAGCGTTTCACCGATAGCGATTGTATTCGAAGTGCCATCCGTAACTTGGGAAAACTTCTTTGTTACGCGACTGTCAAACATCCCTTCGAACCTCGCGCCGTCCACATGCGTGCTTAGTGAGCCGGTCGCCGCCCCACAACATGCTGCATAATTGGTTCCTTTCATCGGAACGTTCGCTTCGAAGTACAACAAGGCGTCTCCCCACATTTCAATCATGCACGGTTGCGAACCTCCACGACTCACCTCCGAGTTCTCCTCTGCCAAATGGTCGGAAGGGCAAAACAGGAGATCGAAGCGTTTGTTTGCCGCCGATTGAACTTCCAAATCATCGATCAATCGAAGCGGAACTGCGGGTCGCCGTTGCCGATACTCACGATAGGTCATGTTCGCGTTGTAGCAAATGTCCGGAAACTGAGCTGCTAAGTTGCTTTCCTCCAAATGGGGGAGCAGAAACACTATCCAAGACGTGTTTTGATAATTGAAAATATAGTACGGGGACTCAGGATTTCCGGTCCAGTTGGGGTGGTCGGAAATACCTCCACGAACATCGCCCTCCTTCCCCAGCGTACCAGGCGGAAACCGCCTATTTGACGACTCGAACGCCATGAGTGCAGCCGAAAACTTCCTCGTCTTGTTTTGACAAGACACCCGCCTTACCGCCTCTCTGGCTTGCTGCACGGCAGGCAGTATGAGGGCCATCAGGATTGAAACAATGGCGATCACGCAAAGTGTTTCAATCAAAGTCGAACCCGCTCGGCATCGGCTCGACAATCGCGTTTTGGATTCACTAGATCCCAATTCCGGACGGGACTTCCAACCCAAGAGTCCAAGGAATGCTGAGGCAATCCCAAGCATTGCTGAGCCCGCAGAATGTGTCCATGTGATGTTCGGTGAGGATGTTCCAAGACAGCCACACGTAATGTTCAGTCCACGATACACGGCTATGCCCACTGCGAGGGAATACGCAAATAGAACTACTGCCCCCGCAAGATACGCAACAAACGAATGGATTCTAAGTAACAGCATGCATCCGATAGCCATATGAAGACCGGCCAAAAACGGAGCCAAGATGGCCACAAGACTTTTCGCGGGTACGAGACGGTATTGATCCATGCTCCAAGCAAAAGCATTGAGGTTCAAACTATGAAGCAATCCTGTATATAGCCAAACAATCGCGAACAAAAATGCTGCAATCGAATCAACTCCCTTGTTGTACGGACTGAACATGATCCAAACCTCCCATTGCTTCGGTCGTGAATCTGTCATAACCTCCGGATAGGACGGAAGCCTTCACTCCAAGGCACTGCAGCCGTCGTCTCGTGATCTCCGCCCAGTCGCATTTCGCACTCTTACAATACAGGACAACATGCCGATCTTTCGAAAGTGTTTTGACGAACTGAAACCACGTATGAAAACCGGAGTTCGAAGGAATGTTGATCGCATTTGGAATATGTCCAGATCGATAGTCAACAGCCATTCGACAATCGACTAGAAGAACGTTCGCATCCGATGGAATCTCGCGAATATAGTCGCTCTTGGACTCGGTTTGTCCCGTGATTTTAGCACTCCAACAATTGCGGCTCACCAAAGTATCGTGTAAAGCTCTAGGATCATGCTCCGTGATCAGCAGCAGAGCAGAGGAAGCAGCGCTCACAACAAGAATCCAAATGCCGCGCGAGTGCGAGAATCGCATTGAGAAATGCAGCATGATTCGCTCAACAAGCAAGACAATGGCGATTGCCGCCAACAAGTAGATGAGTTTTCTCAGAACACTGGTCATCGCGACCGAAAAGGCCGCTGAATCTACTTGTTTGTCGGATTGCCCAACCAAAAGGCATGTTCCGCCCCAGAATGAATCCAATTCGGATGGATCTTTTGAAACGATTCCAATATCGCTGTCGTAAATCTCAATTCGACCATTCGAAGATTTCCCAAGGTAAGCAATCCAATGTTTGAACTCGGATGCTTCGGTATCCATGAGCAAGAGTGCTGGTACTGTTGAGTTGTAGAGATCCCCTATCGAAACACCTTCTATGATTCTCACGCCGAGCGCATTGGCCCTAGCCGCCATGAGCAAGTCGTTGGAGGAACTTCCCTTGGCGTCGCTCATAAATTGCCCGTCGCAAAAGAGCAAGTCAACGGGAATGGGGCGATCTAACGCATTTGCGACGGCTCGTAACGCATGCAGACCGCAATGCGTCGATGATTCGCCGTAGTCCTGCAGCGGAATTTCAAGGGTTTTTGAATCTTCCACGAAGGCAGGATCCGTTTCTGCACGGGTCGATGGAATCGGCCATATCACAATGAACAGCAACCATCCAGGCCAGAATAAGCCGTTCATGTTCGATTGCGCCTCCAGAGTAAAATGGCAACCACGAAGCCCAGGCAGCCACACAATCCAAGGTAGTAATACGGTGAATTGAGTGTCGCCCGCCGCCATCGTGCGGACTGAGCAGCATTGCTTGACTTGGAATCGACAACCGCTAACACCTTTCCATCGTAGTACTGGAAGTGATTGTTTGGCTGCTCTATGGAGTGCACCGAATCCCCGTTTTTTAGGTTGTATCTGGGTAGGTCGATCAACTTTGGCAATGGTCGGGTAAGCTTCCCCTTTTCCGTAATCATGTATGTCGCACTCCCAACAACCTGGTCGGCCCCTGAACCAGACAAGGTGACCTGGATCAGCTTTGCCGGAACGTCCGTATCGTATTCAAACGTTGCCCTATCTGTCTGCCAAATGTCTGGAGGACAAATCGTACCGTTCGGTAGTACCATTCCAGGAGACGCCTCCCAGCTCACCGACCGTAGCAATCCGTTCGACTGGACGGCGAACTCAATCCAAATCCCATTCTCGCTATGGGAGATAGCCCAAATGGTTTCTTCACCGCGTCTCGAGAAACGAGAGCGCGTCGCTGATTTCGCCAATCCTGTGAATCGATGACCGAAACAGAATCCGTACATGGTGGAGTCGATCTTACGACTCAACTCTTGCTCTGTTTTCACGTACGCAAAAGTCGGAGTGGGCGGAAGGACGTTGGGTCGAGGCGGATTTTCTCGCGTCACGGTAATGACTTGCCCGAGTGCCAACGAACCATACGTGCCGGACTGGATGACCAAGTTTCGTTTGGGAACCGACTGCTCCGTGTGCGATCGAAAGACCAAGCCGTCCGCGTTCATTTCAATTTCTTTGGATTGAAAATCTCCTTGGAAATCGACCGCCTTACCGAGAAAGCGTTGCTCAAAGTCACTCAACGATTTTAGAACGAGTTCGGGTGGATCTTCAAAAACATCGGGTTCTTGCCCGACGCTTTCTACCCAGCTAGAAAGTCCGGCTAGCGCGATCGTCAACACATGCCACATATGCCTACCTCATCAGACGTGGTATTGGTGAATCCAGTCAATGCATAGCCGAATAAGGTGTTTCGCTTGGTCCATGGTCGAACCGCGATCGCGCTCAACTATATAAATGGAACCCAAGGTATGTTTTGTTTGCAGTTAGAGTTGGGAATCACATCGACATTGGTTGATCCAATACACCCAAAGCCTCTATCCGACCGATAGTCTCCGCAACTAAAACCCGACTGCTCGCCAGCCTTCTTTTAAATGTACCATGTCGTATTAGATGCAACACGAACACTAAAGGCATCGCAACCTTGATTGTCCACAACATTCCATCGACATCTCTCAGAACTGGTTCTCACATCACAATGGGCCGGGGCGCCACCGATACGATCCGATCTATTCCAACTGCCTGGACTCAGGCTGAGGACGATCGCAAGAGCGCTGATAACATAGAGAAGATTCATGACTTTAGACCTCACACTTCATGAAACAAAGCAACGGCGAAAAAAAACCGATCGCGGACCTGCATCTTGACACGGCTCTGAGCGATTCATCGTGGTGCAATTCACCATGCAATCTCGACCCATGCCGAAACCCGACGCGAAGGGCACATACAGTGCATTGTATACACACACACACACACAAGGCAGTTTTTGCGACTTCCTGCGCAATTTTCCGGTCCGCTCGGCCTTGCGGTCTGCAAGCATAAAAAAATTGCCAGCCACATATCACGCACCGAACTCGCTGATGGGTCGCGTGCGGAAGTTAAGTGCCACCCACGAATGGCACTGTACACCTGAGATGAAGGCGCAAGTTGTCTAGCGGCACAGTGGAGTTTTTTGCTATACTTCCACGAGCTTTGGCAATTGATGATGACTTCACAAACCTGCCTTGGCTAAAATCCAGAACCTTCCTTGCAAGTTCCAACTAGCCAAGGAAGGTTTTTTCGTATGGTGTCTCTACCAAATTCAAGGCGCTAATGCACCTTCAAGTTGGAACGCGTCCTCAGTGCGTTTCCAGTCGAGCGTCTTCCGGAGATGCTTCCCGAAGAATTGCTCCGTGAGGTCTTCCGGAAGCACAAGTGCCTCTTCGGAGGAGTCTTTCATTCGGCCATCGTTTCGTGGGCTTTCCTTTGCCAAGCGAATTTAAGTGCCACCCACCTATTTGACTTAGATCCCCTGTTTTGCTAGATTGGTGAGACAGGAGATTTTCCATGCCAAGACCATTGCGTGCTGAATTGTTTGATCCCAACGAAGTCTGTATCATCCACTGCGTTCAGCGCTGTGTCCGCCGTGCTTTTCTAGCCGGAAATGATCCGCTTACGGGTCGGGATTACTGCCACCGCCGAGAATGGATTCGGACCCGTCTGGAACGCCTTGCTTCGGTCTTCGGGATCGATATTCTCACCTATGCGATTCTCTCCAATCACCTACATATCGTCTTGCGCAATCGCCCGGATGTCGTTTCCCAATGGTCCAACCAGGAAGTCGCTCGGCGATGGCTGAGTGTCTTTCCAGGCCAGCGGATCGATGAATTCCTCGGGAATCCCACCCAAAGCAGCATCGACGCGCTCGTCGGAGACGCAGGCCGCATGGCTGAGATTCGGCTCCGTCTGTCGAATCCTTCCTGGTTCATGCGAGCCCTCGCCGAACCGATTGCACGGCTTGCCAATCGAGAAGACCAATGTACCGGCCGATTCTGGGAAGGACGGTTTAAAGCCCAAGCCATCACCGATGAGGCAGGTCTCCTGGCCTGCAGTATGTACGTGGATCTCAATCCGATCCGGGCGGCACTGGCTGCGACCCCAGAGCAATCGATCCATACTTCGGCCTACGATCGCATCGGAGGGATGCATGGCCAGACGATCCCTTCGGCCGCAGCATCACCTGTCATCCTCTCGACCGAAGAAACAGGTCGCATTCGAAGGACTTCCACTCCCGAGCAACTCCGTCAACGGAGAACCAAAGCCCGACGAGAACGGGGCCGTGCGATCTTGAAGGATGCGTGGCTATCGCCATTGCCATTGCCCTCAATAGGATCTCTAGGCTCGCAACCAAGCACGAGCGGAGTGCGCGCCAGCGACAAAGGATTTTTGAACATGTCCCTCGCGGATTATTTGGTGCTGTTGGATTGGACGGGACGCCATGGTCCTTCGATGGGGAAGGCAAAGATACCACCCGAGGTTCAACCGATCCTGACCCGATTGAGGATCGATGCATCGATGTGGTTGGATTTGGTATGGCGATTCAAGAAGTATTTTGGTGGTAGCGCTGCAGGATCGCCAGAGAGCTTGGCTAGGAACGCATCGGACCAAGGGCACCGATGGCGACGAGGGCAGCGATCTGTGAAAAAATGTTTTGCGATGGAGTGAGTATTGGGATAGTCGTATCGCAACGAGGGGAGCTCGTTTCGGACTTTCGCCGAGCGAAAGGGGACATTGGAGCCGAATGCGATTGAGCGCAAAACTCAGACGGAGAATTCCGTAGATAAAGACGTGGATGTCATAATACGATTGCGCTGGCTCGTCCCTCGGGTTAGTCCCTTGCTGACGTGGCAGGTTATTTTTCCACGAAGCAAAATTGATAAGAATCGATGAGTGGCCGGCACTCAATACCCTAAGTAACCAACTGACTCCTTTTTTCTGCGCGCCGACCGATATGTTGGGGCGAGGATCGATCCACCCACGAGTGAGCCGTAGAAAGTCCGGAGTCGAAAATAGGATAAGAGCAAATCGGAGGAAAGGCATAGCTAGGCCAGATACAGCCGACAAACGTGAACATTAGGCGCTAGTTTTGAAGTTGGGCTGTTCGAGTGTCTCGGAGTTTCAATCTGCGTTTTTCTCAGGTTTTTCGTACTCGTACTCCGCTTTTGCAGTACTCGTACTCGAAGAGACCGCATCGAGTACGAGTACCCTTTTCATTGAGGAGAAGTACGAGAGAAGCCAACATAGCGAAAAGTCCAAAAGCACAGGGGGCAGCGGGTAAGGGTTTATTACGACACGCAGCCAACGCATTCAACAAAAAACCCGCCGGGGTTAGCTGGCGGGTTGTTTTGTAGGCGGTCACATCGGATTGACATTTGAAGGTCAACGCAGCTTGTCGGCAATCGAATGGGCAGACTAGGCATCCGCCATATCGACCATGGCCACGCGCGATCTGGATTCTCGCAACCCGCGGCTTAGGATATCACGCAGCAGGGGAGAGAAGTCCTCGTATCGCGATTCATCCGCCGGTCCGTCCGAATACTGATAAATCGCATCTCTAGGCTTCACTCCGAGCGCGATCAGTGTGCTCGAAACGGTGCCGTAGTCAGCCCCTCGGACCACCATGCTGGCACGAGCCAGCGGATTGGGAGATCTCGCAAAAACCTTGCTCGCGACAGCAAGGAACTTGACAGGAGAATCCAAAGTCTGAAGAGTCAGTAAACGATTTGCCAATTGAACCCGTTCGTCTCTAGGATCGTTCAGGTTGCGAGCACCGATGATGTTAAGCCCAGGATGCAATTCGGCGACATCGTTGTCGCTCTCATGGTGAATCGCAAACGCGCTTTCGCGGTCTGCGATCACCAAATTGCACGCTTCAAATTGGTGCTTGTTCAATTCATCCAATGCCTTCTCCACCGCCGAGCGGCTAGAGCCTGCCTTGAGAACTTCCTTGACAAGCATTCCACGCGATCGATTGGAGCCCAAAGGTTCCAATGTTCGCCGATTGCAAATTCCTACAAAGACTCCGTGCTGGTTTACCCCCAACCATGTTCCGCCGCTGCGTTGATCCACAGGGCAGAGGATTCGAGGTTTGCCAGACTGAATGCTGGGAGAACTGCTTCGACGATCAAAAAACTCCTCTCTGTTAGCCGCGACCAGGATAGGACTTTCAGGAACCACGCGATATTGAATGGCCAGTAAGCACATCGCAACATCAGCACTTTCTATGGCTGGAGTGTGGGAAACGAGCCACGGCGCAAAGGCACCCTATCACGCGTACATAGTGAGATATTGCGGCCCGAAACTGCCCTAAAAATCTAACGATGGTCCATGCCCCAAGTCACCCCCCAAAATCCGCAGAATCGTCAAAATTGTTGAAATCTTGTTGAAAAGACTTTGGCGCGAATTCGGCCGTTGGTGATCCAAAGACCCTAAGTTGCCGTATCGCCTCAACTTAGCAATGCTATACTTCGGGCTTAGGGAGCGGCTTCACTCCGCTAACGAATTTGATTCGCCTTTCAATCCCCCATGTTTTATGGCCGAAGATCGCGATGCGACAGAACTGAGAGTCGCTCCCCAATCCGGGCAGCATAGGAAAGTGCAAAGTTCTCGCACGGAAAGTGGTCGCAGTCGGCTCGGACCTGCTTTGCCTTTTGTCATTCGCGGCACAGGCGGCTCTGTTCCTGATCGAACAGTTGCGAACTTGGAATTGGAACATCTAGGGTGCGATAGCCAATGGATTATCCAACGCACTGGCATCCGCGAACGACGCTGGGCAGATGCGTCTCAAGCGAGCAGCGATCTCGCGTACATCGCTGCATTGCGATGCCTCGAACAAGCCTCCGTCGATCCGTCTGACGTGGACTTGGTTATCGTTGCGACCATCACTCCTGACCACGCAACCCCCTCGACGGCATGCATCCTGCAAAAACGTCTCGGTTGCATCGCAGCCGCCATGGATATCAACGCGGCATGCTCCGGCTTCATGTACGCTCTCGTTGCGGGAGCCCAGTTCATTCACACCGGTTCGGCTCGGAATGCACTGATCGTCGGCGCGGAAGTCATGAGCCGCACCATCAATCCTGCCGACGTGAAGACATTCCCACTCTTCGGGGATGGAGCCGGTGCGTTTTTGCTCCAACCGGCAGACTTTGGCAATGGCTTTTGCCCCAGCGATGGCGATCCTCATCCATCGCATCCCGGTATCTTGGCCTTCACCCTCGGCTCCGAAGGATCTTTAGAAGCTCTATGCACCCCGGGAGGAGGGTCGCGTGAACCCCTTTCCCCCTCCGGTCTCGAACAAGGCAGACAGTTCATGCAGATGGATGGGCGCTCTGTCTTCAAATGGGCTGTCCGCTGCGTCGTCGACAGTTGCCGAGATATCTTGGCCTCGACCGGGTACCAAGTATCCGACATCGACTGGGTCATCTTGCATCAGGCCAATACACGAATCATTGATTCTGCCATGCACGATCTGGGATTTGATACGAACCGAGTGATCGTCAACTTGGATCGCTTCGGCAATACCTCGGCCGCCAGTATTCCGCTCGCGATCGACGAAGCCAATCGCATGGACAAACTCGAGAGAGGCGACCTGATCCTGATGTGTGGCTTCGGAGCGGGTTTGACTTGGGGTACAGCCCTGGTTCGTTGGTAAGTCGATCGAAGTCAGCTCTTCCCTGAGTCCGATCATCTTCCCTGAGTCCGATCGTCCGACTGCACTTATCGACCCCGTGTCGATCTTCATGAAATGGCGAGATCGCTATTTTCCGTTGATTGGTTCCGGTTTATTGATCCATTCCGGTTTGAGTTGCTGCCTCAGGAATTCAAACGTACCGACGCCGTGGATGGTGTGCGGACCTGGAAACCATTCGATGCGGGTTCGATCCGGGATCCCTAACTTCGCTGCGTAGAGCCTTTGTACTTTGGCGTACTCCAAAGCAACTCTCTCATCGGGCGCCACACCGTCGAAGTGACCTCGCTCGACCATGAATGGCCGAGGTGCAATTAGAGCCGCCATTTCTGCATAGTTGAATTTAGGGCCAAGGTCGAACTCAAAGATCTCGTACTCCATCGTCCAGACATAACTGTAAGGACTCGAAGTGCTGGCGTTTTTCCATACCCAATCGTTGAAATCCGCCGAACATATCGAAAGGCAATATTCAGGGACCAAGGCCGGAATGCGCATCGCACTCTTGCCTCCGTAGGAAAGACCATAGAAAGCGATCCGTTCAGGATCCACTTCCGGAAGAGAGGCTAGCCAGTGCACGATTTGCTCGTGCTGCGCAATGATGGTCGAAAAGAGGGTCTTTCCCAGCAAATTGCTCTTGCGCTGCAGCGTCCGAAATCGGTCTTTGAACAGATAAAGGTTTTGGGGAGCAAAGACGATGTAGCCTTCTTCCGCCAATCGGGCCGACACATCGTGATAGGCTGGATGATCTCCAACGATGGTATCGGTCGGTCGCCCCTCCAAACCGTGCTGAAAAACAACGCAGGGCCGTTTCTGGAGCGGCTCATTCGATTTTGGAACCAACAACACGCCATAGGCGATGACATCGTCGAATACATCCAACACGACTTCGTAGCCACGCCATTTTTCGCGTTCGTACACCAAGCGTGTACGAGGGCGTGGCACACTCTTTGGAATATCCCATCGACCGATGATTTCATCGCGAAACTCTTTGCGAAACGGCTCGACTGTCTCCTGAAATCTTTCGATCGACGTCGTATCCAAACTCTTCCAATGCGATTCCCTCTCGATGTGCGCACGATCGAGTACCCGTTGCTGGAATCGATCCAGTTGATGCAGCATCTCCAGCCTTCTCGATTCGGCCGAGGGCAAGCGATCCCAATGCCCTTCGAGTTCGATGGGCCCCCAATTCCGTTCAAGGTGCGATGTGTTGGCTCGGCTTCCGTCGGGAAATGGGAGACCATTCAGCGCCGCGGCCAATGCAAGATTTTGAATGCCGTAACGCCCTGCATTCGATTCAGGCTCGATCGATCGAATCGAACCCTCCAGTTTCCACGGGGCAAGTTGTCTCCTAGCAATTGCGATTTCGGATTGTGCGTCATCTAGGGATGGACCTTGTAGTCTTCCGGGTGCTCCTCCGTCTCCACCAATCGTAATGTCGGGGCCTGGAATCGCATCGACTATCAAAAGGCGAGGCGCGATCAAGCTTGCCAATTGCCCATCTCCAAATCGTGTCAACAATCCATGTACATTGCGATGGATCGGTTCTTGCCACGCCTGTTCGCGAGGCCCGAAATGCCCGGAAACGATTGTGCCATCAACCCGTACGTCGCTGGCTCCGACGGCGAGTGCTATCCAACCCCCTTCACCCCAACCGGCCACCAAGATCGGTCGCTCACCGATGGATGCCTTCAGCCGATCGATGGCGGCCACGCATTGCTGAACGTGGTATCCGAGGAGATGGCGACCCAGAACAAATGCGGATCGATAAAGGTACTCCTGATCTGTCATGATCGCTCGACCCGCTCTCGCTTCCCGATGCCTGGAGATGACTTGCGGGATGACGACGAGACCTCCTGCTTTGGCCAATTGCAATGCGTTTTGGTTCGCACCTTCGCCTTGACTGCAGAGTGATTCGGGCATTTGATCGGCATCGGGTATCAAGACCGCTCCGAACAGGATCCGATCCGGAACAACCATCAAGCCACTGGCATCGAAACCTTCGAGAACAGGCCAGTGAACGCGTACGACCCGAATCCCTTGGCCGCTCGCAACGACGTCACCCAATTTGGTTTTTTGATCCGCATCGAACGCTGATTCCACGATCCATGGAGAGGTCGGCAAGATCGGATCTATCCAACCGATTCGGCGCCGGTATTCCTGACGGATGGGCTCGATGATTTCGGAGTATTGCTTTGGCGATATGCTCTGGCCTGTGGCGGGAACGGGCCAACTCTCCCTACGACGCTCTCTGGAAACATCGATCTGTTTTTTAAGAAACGTATCGACTCCATCCACCAGTTGCGATGCGATGTCGTCAGACAGGGTCAGCCGCTCCGTTCCTGGAAACGAAAGGACCTCTGACTTGGGGATCCAATCAAAAGCTTCGGGTGGAAACTGTCCCCAAGCATTGGAAGATTCATACCCCAAGGCGAGAAGAAAGAGAAACGGCCCAAGAGTCGCGCATCGCGCGAGAGTACAGAGCAAGCCAACAAGAACGTTTCGATGTTCGCGATTCAAGGAATCATTGCTAGGAACCATAGCTAGTCATCCGATAAGGGAGGAAACGGAACCCGTTCAAACGGGCCGAACCTTCATCCTATCAGATGCTAGATATCCAATCTTCGGTAGCTTAGGCGGTGACTACCGCAAATCGCACGTAATTGAGATGTCGATAGAGTTCGCTTTGCTCGAGTAGTTCCGCATGCGTGCCTTGGTCCGCAATATGATTCTCATGCAATACGAGGACAAGATCGGCGGCCCGCAACGTCGAAACCCGCCTCGCCAAGACCAGCACGATAGCCCCATCGCGAGCCAAGTCCTGGAGGGCTTGCGTGGTCTCTTGCTCGGTTTCGGAATCCCCGCGAGAAACGGGCTCTTCGGCCACGACAATGCAGGGTTTCTTCACGAATCCACGCGCAATACCCAGGCGGAACAGAGTTTCCGCCCCCAACCGTTCTTCGCTCGCTGAAACCATTGTTTGCAAACCGTCTGGCAAGTTAAGCAATGTGTCCGCCACGCCTGCTCGCCGAGCCACACCCATTAAATCGATCGTTGCGTCGGGTTGCCCGTCGGTCCACAAATTCTCTTCGATCGTACCGGTTACCAGCGGACCATTGGGAGAAATCCACAACGAGCTGTCACGGATCGCGTCTCTGGCTACGTCGAGCGAATCGACTCCATCGAGCAACATACGCCCTCGGTAGGGGCGACCGAACCCCAACACCAATTCGATCAAAGCCCTCGCAGGGACTGTATCCCTGGCCACAACGGCTGTGACTTGCCCCGGCCTCAATTCCAGACTGACATCCTCCAGCAACCGTCGCCCTTGGCTGTCTCGCATGCTCACGTGTTCTAGCCGCAGGTCATTTTTAAGGCGATGAAGAGTGGATAATTCGACAGACTGTTCGGTCTCAGAGACTTGCGAAAGATATTCGCTCAAGGATTGAACGCTACCCTCTGCTCTCTCGCTCGCCGAGTACACGCGTCGCCAACGATTGTAGGCATGCACCGCCAGCACGACCGACGCGCATAACGTAAAGGCTTCCCCCAAATGGATCGTATCGCGAGAATCTAAAATCCGGACTGCCAATAGGACCAGGAACAACACCGAGAACACACTGGCCAAGGTACGCAGCGCCGGTGAATTCCAGGCACTGGATCTCAACGCGGACAACCCGGCGTTGCGGTATGCGTTCAAGTGCGAACGGTAGGTTTCTGCTGTGTCTTCTCGATTGTGGACCGTTGCCAACAAGGGTGCGGTATCGCAGAGCTCCTCCAAACGATCGCGGGCCGTTCGCCAACGCTCCTGGTCGACCGGTCGACGTTTGCGATAGGTCCCCTCCAAATGATGGTAAATCGTCCGCAAGATCAACAGCGCGATCAACGCGGTCGCCGTGACCCATAAATGAATGGAACATGCGAGCGCAGACAACGCCAACATGTGGATCCCGTAGCGAGGGAAAACGTTGTACCAGGCTTGGATCGCTTCGCGGACCTGCGGAATCGCATTCTGCTGCAACTCGCGGAGACGCGACTGTTGGCCGGACAGCCCTTGCTGCAACGCGAGCTTGCCCGATTTGACGAACAACAGCTTTTGAGCCTGCACATCGAAATCCAGGGCTGCCAAAACCGATGCGTATTCATTCAGGAAAAGCAAAACCATCTTCGCCAAGACAGCGACTGCGATCGCCCCAAGAATCCATAGCAGGACGCGTAACATACTCCCCTCTGCGTGCATCCAATCCGTAGGAAGTTGCATCCGTCCCACCGGCAACGCGTTCGGAACTCCGTCATGGTTGGCCGCAATCGCATCGATTCCAGCACCTGCCAAGATCAGAATGATGGGGAGCAAAATGCCTGCACCAGCACCGCAAACGATGGCGACCCAGACTGCTCCAGGTTTTTTTAGACCGGCCTCGTTCGGCCAAAATTGGGGTATCACTATTTTCTCACTTCTTCATCGCTAAGCAGCGTCTTACAAATTCAAGATGTAGTTCGGAGAAGACGCAGTCGCCTTGGTAAAGACATCGGATTTTGACGATTTTGTCGGTAGGTTCATTCTTATTTACGCATTTTCCAAATGTTGCGTTCATGCAACATCATTTCCGAACGCTTGATGCTTTTTTTCAACCTACGTTACACCCGAGAGTTTCGGTCGACCGGCGAAAAACAGTGGAATGCGCCTAGTTCCCGCCTGAAACCGTCCGTTCTCTCCCTTCCGACACCCCGCACTCTCGTTCACACCGATCACAAAATGCCAATCGTTCGCGATCCAAAAATGCAACCGGTCCTCCTCATCGCCGACGATGATCGATGGCTGGTGGAATCCTTGTCGGAGTGGTTGTCCAGCCAAGGATACGTGGTCGTAACCGCCCTCACCCCCGAACAAGCGTTGCAACGATGCGCCGAACAAACCTTCGACCTCGTCCTGACGGATATCCGTTTCGATAGCGGAAGCGGAACCTCTCTGATTCGGAAGCTCCACGCTCAACATCCAGAACTTCCGATCTTAGCCATGTCTGGCTACATCGATTCGGAGATCGCCTGCGACTGCATTGCGGCGGGAGCCTTCGACTTTCTCTGCAAACCGATCCAAGACATCGAATTGGCAGAAGCGCTGGATCGCGCGCTGCAACACCAACGCCTGGCTGTTGAAAACCGCCGACTCAAAAGGCAGCTCGACCGGCACCAAGGTTTGGAGCCTGTTCTGAGCAACGACCCTCGCATGCAACGTATCTTTGACACGATCGATCGCGTCGCCGACACGCGCGCTACGATCTTGGTGACCGGAGAAAACGGAACCGGCAAAAGCATGATCGCACGCTCGATCCATCGCAAATCCAGCCGACGCCAATCCCCGTTCGTCGAAGTCGCGTGCGGCGCACTCCCAGATGCTTTGCTCGAAAGTGAAT